>Ga0209515_10000573_pt1 | contig 65301 bp, 52 predicted proteins | sample Subgroupgradi54m_FD_187454 | JGI IMG/M metagenome (GOLD analysis project Ga0209515, IMG submission 187454) | Subsurface groundwater microbial communities from S. Glens Falls, New York, USA - GMW60B uncontaminated upgradient, 5.4 m (SPAdes)... ...
CACCAAACCCACCAGTAAGATCTTCCTGCCCAAAATCCACAAAACCGCTGCCACACCGGCAAAGGTGGCTACAAAGGACAGCCTGGCAGCGGTAAATCCCAGTAAAAAAAATCCTAAAATTCCATAAATGACCAGTTTGATCTTAAAAAAAAGATTGCCCTGGTAAAAGAAAAAAGAACTTAACATAATCAGTACAATTGACAGATAAATAGCTAGGTCATAATGTCCGGCAAAAGTTGAGTTTACCCTGGCCCCATTTGTTAGGTATAAGATTAGCCCCTTGGAAAACTCACTGTTGGTTGTAGAAACAACCGGAAAATTAAAAAAGATTTGCCCAAAACCATATAAAATCACCACCACAGTGACAGTAAATATTGTCTTGACGGCTAATTTAATTTCCGCAAGACTGTTTATTGAAGTAGTGGCCACTATAAAAAGAGATATGTATTCCACTCTTCTTAACCAGTGCAAAATACCCAAAGCCGGATCAACTGTCTGGGTAATAAATATCCCGGAGAAGAGAGACAGGCCTCCAATTACCCAAAAAACTACAATTGCTTGTATTAAAGTCTGGGATAGAAGTTGCTTCATCCGGTAGATATTCCCCACAAACCAAATAACTACCATCCAGGCAATTAAAAAATCTTCCGCCCGGATGGCAACAAAAGTCCCTTTAATATTAAGCAGCGGAAACTTAGGATAAAGTGGCACAAAGACCAATAGTCCGATAATTAAATATGCAGCTAGTCTGTTAAATGCTAAATAGAACTTTTGCATATGTTTTAGAAACTCTAAATTTACCCAAAATAAAAAACACCACCATTCTCGCAGCTATAAAAATATAGAACAACATCTTTATAAGATAACTTGCTAACGCTCCAAAATATTTTTCATATATATAAATCAAACCTCGGAATTCACCCAGCCATTGGTTAAAACTGGGATCTTTTAAGCTACCTCCGCCCAAATGCGTAATCTGTGCTTTTTTTGTCCAGCCGATCTTAAATCCTGCTTTTGTGGCCCTTAAACAAAAATCCGTATCTTCAGCATACATAAATAAAGCCTCATCCAGCAAGCCTATTTTATCCAAAACAGACTTTGAGATAAGCATGGCCGTCCCTGCCACCCATCCCACCTCTCCCTCTTTAATGTCCTTTTTATGAAAAGAGGGCCACAAGGACCCAAAAAAAGGCAAATCGTCAAGACCCGACAGCCAGAAAAAAATAGCCAAAGGGTAAGGTAGGTCTCCGGTGTTAGGTTGAGGTGTCCCGTCTTGATTTAATAATCGGCACGAACAAATACCATATCCGCCTTCAGTCGCAAACTCTATTAGGTTATCTAGCGCCTGATCCCCGATAATGGTGTCTGAATTAAGCAGCAGGGCATATTTTGAAGTAACTTTTTTAAGCCCTAAATTATTACCTCCGGCAAACCCTAAATTTTTACTGCTTTGGATAATACTTACTTGAGGAAAATTTTTTTTTACCATCTTTACTGAATCATCGGATGAGCCGTTGTCTACCACCCAAATTTGCCAGCTGACTCCCCACTTTTTTTTGCAGATACTATTTAAGCAATCCTTTAACAAGTCCGCAGTATTATAATTTACTATAATCAAAGTCAAATCCATTATTGATCCTTTTGCAACCTTTTGTAAATTTTGTAAAGCCAGACACAGCTTGCCCAAATCCCTATATAAATTAGGACCCTAAAAAAAGGTGACGAAGGATAATATCTTAAGGTCGCTTTCGAGTTATACCGATTATCACCATACTTAATGGTATTACTTACCAAATCGGTCGTATCTTTATTATGTATAATATGTTCTGTTCTTGGTTCATACCCGTTAACAAAGATTGTTTCCCGGAGAGGAAAAGTATATTCTTCCAAAAAAGTACTCTCCTGCTGATCCCTGACATACCTATAGGCTTCCTCCGGAGGATGGTTTAGGGAAATGATCGGTAGGGGGATACCAAACAACAAACTCCTGCGAAAGTAGCTTTCATAAAATTTTGTGATCTCTTCCCTTCTAAAATCTGAGAAATAGGCTGTAATATTTGGATTTTGCCAAGTATCACCGTCTAGATTAGATTTTACAGAATTTAGTAAAGCTGGGAAATCTGAGATTTTAGTTGGCCCGGGCAAAATCAGATAGATAAGTCCTAAAACAAATAAACAAATTAAAAATGCTCTTTTAAAGGCACTTCTCCTGGTTTCTTCTTGAAAACTGATTCTGTGCATAATCTATTGGAATAGTCTAGTTCTGCCTAATTTATAATGAGGGTCTTTAAGCTTACGTTCCCCTATCACTTGAGCAGGAACCCCACCTACTAAAGAGAACTCTGGTACATCTTTTATGACAACTGCTCCAGCTGCTATTACTGCACCTTTTCCAATACTCACACCCGGTAAAATAATTGCTCTAGGGCCGATAAAAACATAATCACTAATTTCAACAGGAGCTGAAACTGGTTTAAAATCTTCATCATTAATATCATGCTGGCTGTTATAGATCATCACGTCGGAGGCGATATCCACATAGTTGCCGATTTTTAACCTATCCCTGCCGTCCAAAAAGGCGTTCTGGCCAATGACACAACCCTTTCCAATACTCACTCCCATTGGATAAAAAAATTGCGTCCCCATATGCAAGTGCGAGCCTGGGCCAATTTTGACCCCGGCAGCAATATAGGCCAGCCATCTGATTGTAAAAATGGGTACAAAACCTGCGATCCTTAAAATCAGCAGTTCAAGATCAAGCAGATAGTTAAAAAGTCGGTTTATAATTTTACGAGTAGCCTCATTGTAGGCTAATTTCTGCCCGTTTTTATCTACAAAAACTACTACAGGCAGGTTATTTTTTGTTTCCAGTTTTAAATTTTCCAGAAATAGCATGCTTAAAGTATAACATTTAATCACGAAATATATCTAAAATCTCCTCGTCTGTCAATTTAGCTTGCCTTTGTTCAACATGTCGTCTTTTGATGATTTGGTTTATCCGAACTAGTGCCGATAAGAAAATCAGCCAATATTTTGGATTTTTTATTAGCATTTTGACCACAGCTTTTTTATGCCGGGAGAAAAGCTCTGGGCTAGTAATATTTTTCCAGATAAAGATCAATTGATTCCTCTGGGCAATGCGATCCACAAACCCTTTTGAAAAATTGGCGGCGATTACTCCTTTTTCCCGATAATGTTCCACTAAACTTTTTGGTTCAAAGATATTTACAAATCCGCGCTTCATGGCCCGATACCCTAAATCCAAATCTTCCTCATAAAAGGGATCGTACAGGCTATCCAGTCCTCCCAATTCATCCCAAATACTTTTCCTGAAAATTCCGCTTCCTCCAGATACCCACAAAGTTTTATGCGCCTTCTCAACCTTCTTTTGTGCTTGAGAATGCCAGAAAAAACCATCTTTAAAAGTAGCTCTAGCAAAACTCCCACCTGTGGAGCAACCTACACTAAACACCTTTGGATCTTGGAAATGAGGAAGTAAAAACTGCAAAAAGCCTTGACGCGGGCTGGCATCACTATTTAAAAGCAACACAAAATCTGCTGCTGTGGCGGCGGCAACTCCCAAATTGACTGTAGATGAAAAACCAGTATTAACTTTTTTTTCAATTAACTTGATTTGCCCAAACTCACTTTTTAACACTTTTACACTTTCATCAGTTGAGCCATCATCCACCACTATAACTTCCATACCATTTGCTGCTGCCAACACATCCGGTAAATGTTGCCGCAGCTTTGCCGCTCCATTCCAGTTAGGAATCACAATGGCTACTTTACCCATGAATTTATTCATGGGTAAGCTATGCTTATTCATTTCCCACCTCCTGTAAAACCTTTAAAACGGTCTTGGTCATTTTATCCCAGGAAAATTTGGCCGCTTGCTTTAAGCCTTCCTTAGATTTTTTAAGAGCCAGTTTTTTATCCGAGGTAATAGTCCTGATAGCCTGTTCAATCTGGTCTTGCGAGTAAGGATCCACTAAAAGACCGGCATTGCCGACTACCTCCGGCAATGACGAAACATCAGAAACAATCACCGGGCAACCAACAGCCATAGCATCCACCACTGGTATACCAAAACCTTCCCATAAAGAAGGCAGGATAAAAGCTTTGGCTCCATTTAACAGTAGGTTTAAATCATCATTTGGCACAAAGCCGGTAAAAACAATCCTATCTTCTATCCCCAGCTCCTGTGGCCTTTTTAAAATCTCCTTAAACATCCAGGCCTGTTTGCCTAAACCGGTTGTTTTACCCACAATCACCAGTTTAAGATTGTCTATTTTGGCAAACACATTTATTAAGCGGATCAGGTTTTTACGGGGCTGAATAGTGCCTACAAAAATAACATAATCCCCCACTACCCTATATTTTGCCAAAGTTTTATTGATCTTTTTTTGATCTTTGACAGGGTAGAAAACTTCATGATTATAACCGGGGTAGGCAACTGTAATTTTATCGCGACTCACACCATAAGATTTAACAATATCTGCCTTTGATGAATTTGAGATCGTGATCAGATGGTTTGCACGCTTTAGAGAAAAACCTGTTCCTCTTTTAAGACGCCATAAATCTCTCTTTTGGAAATACTGGGGAAAATGCAAAAAAGATAGATCAAAGATGGTGGCAACTGTCTTAACCGGAGAAAACCTGGGGATATAATGAGTGGGTGAAAAAATCAGGTCCGGTTTAACTTCTGCTGTGTACAAGGCCAAAGGTAGCGAAATAGTTGTCCAAAGTCTTTTTGGGCGTAGAATTTTATAGGAAAAACCAGGACGCTCCTTAGGAAAATCCTCCATTGGGGGAGCAGGTAGCACAATTGTATAGTCATTTTCATGGTCAATCTTCTCTAAATGTCTGATCAGCTCATATGCCACGCGGGACGAACCAAGTCTTTGTGGCACATTCGCCTCATACCCATCAATCCAAATATTCAGCGCGCTAGCGTGAGCTTTGCTCATTTTTGCACCAACTTTCTGTAAATTTCGGCTGTTTCCAGCGCTGCTTTTTGCCAGGAGAATTTTTTGGCCTGGGCAAAGCCTTTTTTAATCAACCCCTGTCTTGTACTTTTATCCTCCATCACTATTTCAATCATCTTTGCTATATCATCTGTATTTAGTGGATCAACATACAGGCAAGCGTCTCCCCCCACTTCCGGCATGGAAGAAACATTAGACGTTATCACCGGCAAACCACAAAGATATGCATCAAGTATTGGTATTCCAAAACCTTCATACAAAGAAGCATAAACCAAAACAGAAGCACTTTGGTAGAGCAGCTCCAGCTCTTCCAGAGAAAGCCAGGGTACAGTCTGGCCGGCAATTACCAAACCATAGTCTAGGGTAGCCTCTTTGATCCTTTTTAAATTTCTCCTTTCTCCTACTCCGCCAATTGCCAGCACGAATTTTTGGGGTAGGTGATATTTTTTCCTAAAGGCTTCAATTTTTTCTTTTGGCTGGATAGTAAAATCTGCCGACGGCCCTTCATAAATTACTTTAATTTTTTCTTCCGGAATGTTTGAAACCTCCACCAAATCTTTTTTTGTAGCCTGTGAGACAGCAATCACGCAATCTGCCTCTTTTTCTATAATTTGCAATCTTCTCCGGTGTACTGCCACAATTTTCGGATGCGACCACTGGGGATATTTCAAAGCCACCATATCATGGACAGTGGTAACTTTTTTAGCCTTTGAGGGAGGTTGTACCCAATCGGATGAATGAAAAATGTCAATTGGCCCGATAAATTTTTCTATTGGTACATTTCTAATCCTATTAAACAGCACTTCAAAAAGGGTAGGGGGTAAACGATAGTTTTTAACATTCTTAAGCTTGCCCTTGTACGGTTTGCGCAGGGAAGAGTAAAAATAAACCATTTCTAAATCCTCTATTTTTGAAAGCTCTGTAGTTAAATTTTTAGTATAGGTGTTAACACCACCAAGGTGGGCTAGTTGAGAAATATCAAATCCAATACGTAACATCTTAAGATAATTGTATCAAAGGCTGTAGAGGTGTACAAACCCTACTCCATTAAAGTTGTAAGTATCAACTTTTTTAAAGCCGCTACTTTCTAAACTTTTTTGCAACAGCCTCTTTGAATCATTAATGTCAATCAGATATTCAAATAGAAAGATCCTCCTGATCCCGCTTAAATCTTTTATATCTGACTGGGTTGCAGCAGGGACTTTAGAAAAAGCTGCTATGACTTGAGCTGTATTTTTTGAGTAATAAGTAAAAGGGGCCGGGATATTGTTATCCTCAAATAAAATGACCCCATTACTGCCGGCTTTTCTTTCCACAGTAGCAACCGCATTCCTCCAATCTTCCCTTTGAAACTGGGGGCTAATATAAAAAATGCCCAAGAAAAACAAAGATGAGATTATTAAAAAAGCCAAGACCATATTAAAATATTTTTTTGGCAGATTATCCAGGCCCTTGGCAGTTAAAAGATAAACTGCCGGTAAAAGAAAAAGCATTCTGAAGTAGGAAAATACCGGAATAAAAATTGAGATTAACAGTGCCAAAACTATTGGCAAAACTATCCAACAAAGAAGTAGTTTAATTTGCCAGGTTAATTTTCTAACAGTTCTTAAAAATAGAAATCCATAAACTGTGCCAGGCAGTACAACAGCTAATCCATACATCAACTTATTATCAAAACTAATCCTACCGACAATAGTCTTGACAAAAAGCAGAACTACATTTTTCATGGTCCCTCCCCCCACCACCTGTGCCCAATTAGGAAGTATCATGGCGGCAGCTTTTCCGGTTTCAAGTTGCTGGTTAAAAATAGGCAGCCAGAGAATCAAGGGAAGCAGTGAAATTACTTGCAGCATAATAATTTTCTTAAAAAATTCATGCTTTTCCCATAAGATAAAAATGAGTTGGGCAGGCAATATGAAATACGCAATATAATCCGACGATAAAATAAGCAGCATACTTGCAACATAACCCCAGATGGCAAACTTTTTTTTACTGATTATTTGAATTAAAAAATACCATGACAGTGAAACTGCCAAGGCTACCAATACATACATTCTTGCTTCTTGGGAATAATAAACATGCAACGGGGCAACGCTTAAAAGTATAGCTGCAACAAGCCCTGCTTTTCTATTAACCAGCTCTTTGCCAAGAAGATAAACAATCCAGACAGTAGCAACTCCAAACAAAACCGACGGAATCCTTACAGCAATTTCCGAAAATCCAAACAGCCTGATCCAAATCCAAAGAATGGTAAAATATCCCGGTGGGTGAAAATCTCCAATGGGATATTTAGTGACAAATTCCAAAAAAGGTAAACTTTTGGCATTGACTATATTGATCGCCTCGTCAAGCCAAAGGGACTGGTTTAGCTCTATCAGCCTCAAGACCAAACTAATTATTAAAATTATTAAAATCATTTATACTTTTGTTCTCCAAAGAATGAACCAATTAAAGATACTTCTATCCCGAAGTCATAGACTATTTTGAAAATTAAAAATTGCGGCATTAAAAACTTAATTGATTTAAAAATTCCATTTACCAGAGTAAGCGGTAGACTATAGCGGATAATTGAAATTATCCTCATGATCATTTCATTTTTAATTTTGCGATTTTTATACTCGGATTTCCCGATCCATCTGGCTTGTTTGTACACTTCCCTTAAATTATCCGGATTTTGGTGGTAAAAAATTGCCCCTTTTGCAGATACTGCCAGAGTCCCCAGCTTTTTTGCTAAAGTATGGTCATCAATATAACCGACTGGTTCAAAACCATCCGCCTTTACAAATTCCTTTTTTAAAATTGCCCTAAAAACCGGTTGAGTATCGGGGGAATTTGCTTTGTGCATCCTATCAACAGGTAAGCTTTTATTAATATTCCAACATTTACTCCAAATATTTTCCTTATTTGAAACATATTCATACTTACTAAATGTACCGATAGTTTTTCCTCCCCTGATTGGTTTTGTTAGCATGTCCAAAAACTTATTATCAAAAGTCATATCTGCATCTACAAACACTAAAATATCTCCACTAGCTTCTTGTGCTCCTTTATTTCTGGCCAGTCCAGCTCCTAAATGTTTTTGTTCCGTCAATTTGACCGGAAAGCTCTTGACAATATTTTTTGTTTGGTCTGTTGAGCCATCATCAACTACTATAACTTCAAAATCTTTCAAGCTCTGCTTAGATAAAGAGGTTAAACAATCTCTAATTACTTTACTTTCATTAAATACCGGTATCACTACTGAAACTTTCATGATTTAAGCATTCCTTTTATTAAGTTAACATATTCATTAGCTATTTTATCCCAGGAGAATTTCTCAGCTTGCTTCCTTGGTTTTTCACCCCACTCTACTTCCAAAGCTTTGTCAATAGCTTGGGCATACTCCTTTATATTGTTAACATCCACAAATATTCCTGCTTCACCAACAATTTCTCTTCTTGGGGGATCATTTGGCGCTACAACAGGAATTCCCGATGCCATTGCTTCTAAGTATACAATTCCAAAAGACTCCCTGTCCCATGACGGTAATACAAAAACATCCGCACTGCGATAATATTTATCTATGTCACTGAATTTAACTTCTAATATTTTAAATCTTTTACCTAAAAGGCTCTGTCCTAAATTATTCAAACTTTGATACTCTGGTCCTAATCCAATAATAAGTAATGATCCATTATCCATTTTTGAAACCGCTTTAATACTCAATTCATGATGCTTGTACCACTGTAATGCTCCTACTGATAAAATTATTGGTTTTGGTAAATCAATATTTACTTTTTGTCCAGGTTTAAATCTTTGTAGATCTACACCGTTTGGAATTTTTACAATTTTGGTCCCTAACGTCCATTTCTGGACCCACTGTTTTTCAAAATCCGTAAGTGCCACATATATATCCGGAGCGGTAAAAAGAATATTCCAAATATCGTCTTTGCCTATCCCAGCTTGGCCAGAAATTATTAATTTATACCCACTCCAAATTCTGCCTAAACTGGCCTTTAAAGCTTGTGTTCTACCATTTACAGGAATGATTAAATCATAGCCGCCCTTAATCATTTTTTGAAACGAATCTGAATCTTTTCCTTTTAGGATGTGCACCTGATAACTTTGCTGCAGTCTTCTTGATAATTCCCAGACATAGGTTTCTGCTCCCCTGGAAACTTCATCTTGATAGCGGCTTAAAAAAGCAATTTTCAATTTTTTCTTTTCCATATTTCTAAACCTAGTAATATTTCTTTCATATCATAATGCAAACTAATATAATCAACAATTTTTTTAGGTTGATAGGTCCCTAGATCAAACCAATTCCCTGGCTGCGAGGTTTGCCTCAAGATTACTTTGGGCGGATTTTTTTCAAATCCTGCCAAAACCTGCTCCGCTACTCCCGGTATCTCCATATACCAAATATAATTATCTATCCACGGTTTAGGAGTAGTCTTACCGGCTAAAACATACTGTAGGGAACTAACTCCCAACAAATATACAGGATTATCCATATTTTTTATATGTCCGGCCAACTCTAAATCACCTTGGGCATAAAACCTGGCTTGTGTTGTTTGGGTTTGCAGTGCGTTTTTGCCTAAAAACAACCCGACAATAATAACCGGCAGGATAAGTAAAATTTGCAAGCTCGCTTTTTTGGGGAAAATGAGTCCTAGTACAACCAAACTTAAAGCAATTGCCGGCTGGATTCTGAAAAATTCAAACCTGGGAAAAGCACTGACAGCTGCCCCCAGCAAAAGCAATAAACCGATCCGCGCTTCTTCATTTATCTTTTTAATCAGGGAGAGGGAGTAAATTAGTATCGGGCCAAATAAAAGCGCTAACGTCACAGTTTCTTTGAATGTTGGCCAATGAGTATAACCTGGAAACTTTGGATACCAAAAAATCGGCACTGTGACTGTCCAAAATAAATATTGCGAAATTGTCCCGTTAGATAATATATAGACCAGTGTTACCAAGATAGGAATAACAAACCCTGCAAAAAATGGCAGTAACTTGGAAAGGCTCTTTGTTAAAACAAAATAAACTATCAGTAACGCTACCGATACCCCAACCTGCTGTTTGATTAAAAATGCCAAAGATAAAAAAATACCCAGCCAGAAAAATTTTCTTAACCCTTTCAGATACAATAAACAAACAAATCCGGCCAGAATAAACGGTACCGTTGCCAGATCAAACCACAATAAATTCCCGCCGGCAAAAGATTGTAAAATCATATACAAAACTACCGGAATAAATAATTTAATACCTGACAAGATTTTTTTTAAAATTATAAAGAGCAAAACATCAGATACGAGAATAGTTATCCAGGTAATAATTTGTAGATTAGCTAAATTGTAACCAAATAGTTTGTAAATTATCGAAAGTAACACCGGTAGTAGTGGTTCATACGGCAAGGCGATGTCTTGATAAAGCTTAAAATCCTGATTTAAAAAATAAGGGTAAGAGAACATTTCCGGCCAGGCCGTGAAGCTAAGGCGAGATAATATTAAAAAATGGGTAGCTAGTAACAATAAAAAAATTATCATGCTTTTTTTGCAATTACCATCAAGTCACTGCCCAATTTCAGTCTAGTTAAAATCAAACTGGGAATGGCTGTTAATATTTGGGTCAAAAACCTTTTTTTCAAACCAAAAAAGGCTCTAACAAGATCTTCCAGGGGACTTGCCAAGTCCCATATCCCAGATGCCCTTTCATCATAGACAATCTTAAAACCATTTTTTTTAAGCAGTACGTTAAGTGAATTGAGTGTAAAGTGCCACAGGTGCTCATCCGGTAAAAGCAATGGCCAATCACCCTTTTGCGCTCTAGCAGAGAAAGAACCAAAGTTTGGTAAATCTATATACAAAATACCGCCGTTTGCCAGAAGTTTTGCGGCTTTTGCTAAAGCAGAGGCCGGATCTTTTAAATGCTCCAGGGTATGGTTAAAAATCACCACATCAAATTTTTGGTCAAAATCAACGTCTTCAAAAGGTTTGGTAATTATCTCTAAACCCTTTTTCTTTGCAACTTCTGCCGCCTTTTTAGAAACCTCTACTCCTGTAGTGTCCCAACCCATTTTTTGAAACAAAGACAGCATTAAACCGGTCGAGCAACCTACTTCCAAGACTCTGCCCATTTTGGCAAATCTGTTGATAATATCTACTCTCTTTTGAAAAATATTCCTAAATAAACCTGCTTCCTGAATATAAACTTCATCACGATGGTAGTCTCCTTTATTAACCTTCAGTTGATCCGTAAACCCAAAACCGCAATTTGGACACTTGTAAATCTTAAAACTATCTTTGGATGCAAAAAAATTAACCTGCGCGGAACAGATTAGACACTTTTTCATTTTTTAAAAATCCTCCTTTTAATTTTTTTAAGGGGTGTTTGGAAAGCGGCAATAATTTTAAAACTACGCGAACTTTCCTGCCACGGGGATGACATCATAAGCGGGAGTGTCTTATATAAAACCTCGGGATATTTAAAACTGTTCGGAAAAGCTATACCAAGTTCATATTTTCTTTTTCCAGACCTGTCCAATATTAACTTGTCAACACTGGCAGCTGAAGAACGAGGCAGGTATGTAAAATGCAGATACGGGGCGCTGATAAACAAAATTCGTTTCGGATCTCTTTGTTGGATAGGTTTGCCTTCGTCATCAAAAAGGCCTTCTTGACCATAAGGCAAGTCAAAATGTAACCCGGGAATCCGACGGTTAACCGCCCTGATATTAAAATGGCCTTTCTTTCCGGCAATTTGATATTGCCCCGCCCGGCTTTCCTGGTAATGATAAATGTCCCCAATTGGATTTATGGTTGGATTTACCAGCAAGTCAAGACTGTCACCTTTTTCTTCAATCACCTCCCTGACTTTTTTTATAGAAGCTTCCCACCATACCTCATCACCATCCAAAATAAACACCCAGTCTCCATCTGTAGTCTCCAACATTTCCTGCCTGGCTTTTGTAAAAGTTTGCCGGTCAACTTCTCCGTACTGTTGAAAAATTATTTTGTCCGGGTACTTTTTTTCAAGCTCCTTAATTATGTCAACAGTTTTATCACTACTTCCTGTATCCCAAATAAGCAGTTTATCCAAATAACCAATAACGCTCTCAACAGCAAACCAGATGTAGAGGTCTTCGTTTTTGACTAAAGTATTGCCCCAGATCGTCTTTTTCATTTATAGTGCTTTTTAAATTGTCTCACTACCCATATGGCTGGCAGGATAAAATTAGAAATACTTCCCAATAAAACAGTTATTGCTCCTCCATAAACTCCATAACTCGGGATTAAAAACCAGCCAAAAGCACTGATAATAAATAGGTGAACTACCGAAACAATTACAAAAACACTAGGTTTGGCAAAGTAATAAAAAATCGCTTGATGAAAAGGTAGGGATACCAGGAAAATAAGTTGAGCAAAAAATAAAATAACAAATACTCCAACGCTTTGCTGATAAAGTTGACCAAAAAGTAAAGGAATTAAATATAGTGCAAAAGGCAACAAAAGCAGGCCTAGTCCGGCAATTCCCAAAACAAGAAATTGTAGCTTTTTAAGATAGGCGGTTGCATCAGTATGGTTAGTAAAACCGGCCAACTTTGGGGCAACGACTGTGGCGATGGCAAAAACAAGCTGTGGCACAACCGCGGTTAATTGGTTAGCCGCCGAATAAATCCCAACGCTAATAGACGGTAAAAATCTGGCAACTAAAAAAATATCCAGCCTGGAAGATACAGCGGCAATAACAATGAACAACGCTACCCATTTATTGTAATGGAAAAATTCTGCCGCTACAGCTGTCTCCCTTTTGACAAAAATAAATTTTGGTAAAAGGGCTAAAGCCACTATAAAACCGGCAAAAGGAATTAGAGCATAAGTCAGTAAGCTACTGTTTAAGCTCAAATTACCCATTAATAAAAGCCCAAGCAGCACCAACAAGCGCAAACTATTTGAACCAATATTTACAAGCGACCAGGAAAAATACTTTTGGTATGCCTGCAAACCAGAAGTGGCAAAAGAAAAAAGCAGGACTCCTCCTATACCCAGGAGCGCAATTTTCAAAGGACTTGTAAATTCGTCTTTTAAAAAAACCTGCCTGGACAAAAAGGGTACCAAAAACCATCCAACAACCAAAATTACAATCCAGGCAATAATTTTTATTTCAACTCCCAGCTTTAGAAATTTTAATGCCTTAATCCTATCAACCAATCTGTATTTTCCTATAAAACGTATCAGGCCGGTGTCCGTACCAAGATTGGCAATACCGGCGATCAACGTTAGCGCTGCAATGACAACGGCAAAAATTCCAAAACCGGCCGGTCCTAACACCCTGGCAACAGTTATATAAAAAATAACTCCCAAAACACCGTTGACAATTGTGGCCACACCTGTGATAGATGACTCCTTCAAAGTGTTGGTATTTAGTATTTGCAGTAATTGATTTTTTATTTGCATATTAGAAACGTAAAAATATTAAAGTACCGGCCAGAATAAAAAAAGTAGCAAAAGAAATAACCAATCCCCGATCTACCAAGTCTTGAGAATTAAAATTTAAGTTTAAATGGGTTTGACTATTGTCAACCCAAAAGCCGTTAACCATACCGTAAACAGGATAAGACTCGGACAATCCGGAATTTGACAGTTGCCAGTGGGAGTTGTAATGATCGGAAAATATAACCCATACTGGTTGGGACTGACCGAGAGTTAGTTGATACTGCGTCGGGTCTTTTTGAGTATATTCAACGCTTATGTTACTTTGTCCAATCACATCTTTAATTTTAGCAGTGTCAGATTCGCTATTTAAATAATAATTCGGAAATCGCCCAAGTAGTTGTGAGCTTTTAGTTTCCGCTGCGGACAAATCCTGATCCTTTATCAAGGCTATTTGATTGATAGCTCTAAACCCTCCTAAATTTTCAAAAGTTACAGACTGCAGACCTTTTTTAAGATCGACAGGGCCGACCATATCCCATTGAAACTCCACTTGCTTTTGGCCGGCAAAGGTTTGCTCCGCCGAACCAATCTCAACCCGCAATGATCCACTGCCCGAAGATTCAATATGGCGAAAGGCCAGATAATACTTTCCTTTTTCCTTAATATCCAAACCCACATCAAATTTCTCTCCGTTAATCGACGAATAAACTAGGCCTCCTCCAAAACCAAGGTCACGGGTATCTATATCGTGGCGAAGCAGTTCATACCTCCATTTTATATAATCCCCGGATCCATAAATACCCCAATCACCTTTAGATAACTTATTAAAATCTATAAAATGATCCTTTAAAAAAGACATCGTGACATCTGCTTTAACGCCTTGGTCTTTTAACAGTACGACAGTAGATTTTTCCGGCAAGGCAAGTAATTTGTTTGAGTCAGTCAATCTATCTTCTAAAAAGATGGCTCCAACGGCAGCTATATCAAAGTTCAATTTATGTCTTAGAGACTGATAAACATTAACCCCTCCAACCGTTAAAATCATTTTATTTTGAGTAAAGAAGCGTCCTTGAGGTCGTGGCACCTCATAGACCGGAAAACTGGTTGACCAGTCAAGTTTATGACTCGCAAATACATTATCTACAAATTGTAAAAAAAGTTGTCGATTTTCTACTTCCTGATCGGTATAAGTTTTCTTCCTCTCATCAGCCGGAAATAAAACATATTTTATACCTAAAGTTTTTAGCCAATCCATTAAATCTGGGCTGTGCAAGAAATAAAATAGATCATATTCCCCCATAATCATCGAGGCAAAGGGCGATTCTTTATAAAGGTTGTTTGCCGAAATGGCAGGCTTTGACCAACCGGCAAAGGCCAAGTTTGGCCTCTCGGGAAACCATAACGTTCTATAAAATCCCGGGCTTTCACTGATATGTTTATACACATTAGTATAATCTGCATCAACCTGATTTGACGAAAGGGTCCCGCTTAAACGGCCCAATAGTGCCGGATATATTAAAATCATGAGATAAACATAACTTACTGCAACCAGACTCAAAAAGATCCGGGAGGATTTGATGCGTTTCTTCAACCTATCCAAAGATAAAGCGACCAACAAAGAAGCGCTTAAGATAAGAGGCATAAAAAATTTGGAAGAATCTCTAAAAGAAATGCCGAAAGGAACTTTATTTACCAAAGCCGAATAAATTTCACCAAAAGGTTCGTTAGCTCCCTTTGCCAGAAAGGCAAAAAGTAAAAACAAAAAGAGAAAGATTACATAGTAACGGCGTGTGGTAACATCTTCGTCTCTTACTTTTATAATTAAACCCAAAAGTAACAGCAGAGGAATAAATCCAAAATAAAAAGGCACCGGCGCCAGTTTACCGAATTCATTTAACGGGAAGTGCGGCTGAAAAAGTACCAGAGAATTAAGCAATGAGATCAGACTAAGCCCGGAGTTTGCATAAAAATTAGTCAGCGATAAATTGTCCGGCTCCAGCATCGGTAACAACCAGAATGCATTTAACAAAATCAGCGGCAATAATATGCACAACCCCTTTTTTATAAAAAATTTAAAATCCTGTAAAACCAATCTGAAATTAAAGTTTCTGGTAAAAACCAAGAATTTTAGAAATCTCCAAACAATAAAAAACAAAATTGAAATAAAAAACGTTCTCAAGTCTATATTGCTTATTAAAAATAAAGTAATTAGGGCAAGACTGAATTTTTTTACAGTTGTCTGTTCGAAAAACTTATTTAAAAAATAAACTGCGATCGGGAAGAGTCCATAAGAAAGCGCAACTCCTAACTGCCCCCCATCCAGTACAACAAAAAAATAAGTGTTAAATGCATATAAGATACTTGCCAAAAACTTAGCATAGATATTCTTTGTAAATAAACTTGCAAATAACCATCCTCCCAGAAAAGCAAGCAAGGTTGCAGGAAAGAAAAAAATTATTCGAACCAAAAAATCATTTGAAATACCAATAAATTGATGAATTAAACCAAAAATAAAAGTTGGTAATGTTAACCAAAGGACATAATTTTGAGGAGCGCCAAAATTATCATTTCGATAGTCCCAAACCAAAGGCTTATTAAATAACTCCTTTAAATTTTCAGAATAAAAAAATGGGGCATCACCTGAAATTAAATGACCTCCCAGAAAAAAAGCCTTGTACGAAATTACAAATGGAAGAAGTACACATAAAAATAATAGAATGTTTCTAATCTTCATAAATCAATCTGTATAAAACACTTTCCAAAAGGATCAAAAAAAATATTACCGCTGCAGCCTCGGCTACTTTATTGTGACCTGTCATAAGTAAAACGGGCAGGGATAAGGCAACCAAAAAAGGAATTTGAAAAACCAGGTTTTGGCCTATTTTCTGAAATTTAATGATCGATAAAACAAAAAACCACACTAAAAAACTTAAAAGATATAACATCCTATTTAAATTCTATCCAAAATTATTCCAAACCACAATGTTAACATCTTTCTAAAAACGTCATTAGAGAATAAAATTACTATATGCGTTCAAGAAAAATATTCCTTTCAGCCTCACTCATATTTCTAGCAACGCTTTTTTTCTATATTCCAGTTTTTATAAATCCACCAATTTTACTCAACAGAAACAATGATTTACAAGAGCAGTTTTGGCCAACTTTTTATTTCATAAAAACTCATGTTGCTCAAAATCACGTTTTACCTTTATGGAATAACCTTTCTCTTTCAGGAACACCTCTTTTACCAGATCCTCAGTTTTCTTTATTTTATCCATTCAATCTTATTTTCTTACTGCTGCCCATAAACTTGGCTTTTCTGATTATCTTCTTTCTTCATTCATTAACCGGTGGAGTAGGCACCTATCTTGCATCAAAGCATGGATTTAAATTATCCAATCATACTAGCTTATTTCTAGCTCTATCCTATATTTTTCTGCCCAAAATGGCAGGTTATTTGGAAGCAGGGCATTATGGCTTAATTTTGTCTTTAGCCTGGCAGCCTTTTGTAATTTTATCTGTAATTATGCTTTTAAGAAAATCCAGTGCCTTATGGTCAATTTTATTAGCTATCAGTTTAGCAGGTTGTTTTTTTACTCACACTGCAATTTTTCTTTTATCTCTTATTGTGTCTATATTATTTTTTGTTATTGGACTTTTTAAAGTAAAAGGGAAACTCATTCGAAGACTATTATATTTCTCATTCGGAATACTTTTAACTTTCGGATTAATATCTATTACTTTATTGCCACAGCTGGAATGGGCTCCACAAACTACCCGCTCTTTATTATTACAAGAAAGAGATACTTATCCCAAATGGACTTCAATAACTGAACCGTTTGTAAACATGTTATTTCCATGGATAAAGGGGATCGATTACATACAATCTATAGATACAGAAAAATGGATCCCGACTGGTTTTTTCCTGACTCTACTATCTTTATTTGGGTTTCTAAAACTTGAGAATAAGATTAAGTTAATAATTGCATCCAGTTTAGGAATTGTTCTCGCTATTTGTTTAAACAACAGTTCCCCATTTTATAAATTGTTATTATCTCAAGATTGGTATGCAGTAATGAGAGTAAGTACTAGAGTTATATCACTTGTAAATCTTACAGTACTCTTTTTAGCCGGATTCGGATTTGAAATGTTATTAAAACAAAAAAGTAGATTACTGCCAATTATTACAGCAGCTGTTATAGGAGAGTCACTGGTTCTATCTTGGCTTAGAATATCTCAACCTCCCGCTTTGTTAAACACCCCCCCACAGGAAATATATCATTTCTTCAAAAATGACCAAAGTAGATTTAGAATCTTTTGTATAACCAGATGTCTTTCTCCTACCCTTAGTGCTAGGGCAAACCTAGAGCTTATAGAAGGATACAATCCTTTAATACAAAAAAACTTTAACCAGCAAGCCTGGCAGTTAACAGGCAGTTATTGGAAAGGGTACACTCACACTATTCCTCCAATAGGAACTTACACCTTTGAAAAATTGCATCCTGATCCCTCCTCACTTGGAGATTTTAATGTCAAATACATTGTGTCCCCTTACAAAATTACTGACAGTAATTTAATTTTTGAGAAGCAGTTTGGCCAATATTTAGTATATAAGAATCAATTGTTTAGAACGCGAGCTTATTATTTGACTCAAGACAAAAAGGCAGGTGAGGAAGCACATATAACAATTTATACCCCAAATTTCATAAGAATTAATACTACTCTTCACTCAAATCCAAGTCTGGTGTTAGCTGAAGTTTATAGTAAGGGATGGAGCGCTTATTTAAACGGTAATGAAAAAGTGCCAGTTTTAGAAAAACCTGACACTTTAAGAGTAGTTAATATAAAACAAAACACAGATTATGTTGATTTCAAATACGAACCAACAACTTTTAAAACTGGCAAGCTTATCACCCTAATCGTAATAATATTAATACTTGCTATTTTTATAGCTAAGACAAAAGTAAAAAAACATTTTAGTAATTTGTAAATATAAAACCTTTGAATCCCCCTTCAGATATAACTCTAGCTTCTTTTATATTAAATAATTGCTGCACACGACTTTCTGACATAATAACCGAGTACTTAAGTTTTCCAAGCTTTATATCTTTTGGGTATAACCAACCTAAAGTTGAATCAACTGAGCTTTTATCCGGTTTTTTACCATACACCGTAAACAAATATCTCCATCCGGCATATTGCTGACACTTACCATACTCTTTTAAATCAAAGCTTGCATCTACTACTCCACCTACTTTTTGAATAAGGGTCTTCTTAATCGCGAGACCAAATTCATCAGAGGCATGTGTTACTGTAAAAATACCTAATATACAAACTAATACGACAAAATAATAAGCTAAATATTTTAAATTACCTTTTAAGGAATCAACCAAAAGAGCAGGTAAAATTAAAATTAATGGAAAAAGACCCAGTAAATAATACTCAATGACAATTCCTGGATATAGCAAGAACCCCAAAGTTATTGTTATAATAGTAAGGGCAAGTAATTTGGTACTAAATTTCTTCCAAGTGCTTTTTTTAACTAAAAACCAAATCACTAAAGAAATTCCTAATAAAGATAGCCAAAATACAGGTTTAGTCCTACTAGTAGAGAGGTTTATATCAGCATTCCCAAATAAAGGAGTTTGAGCACAATCTGCCAAAATCTCATCCGCGTTGGAAGAAAAAGGTCTTAAATACCAAAGTCTCCCTAAAGATTCAAACAACGTAGAGCTATGAGAGACTATATTTATTCGAGCCGGGTTATCTGAGGACATTTTAATTATTCTTATGGGGGTGGTTATATTACTCCCTTTATGAAAATAGTCAAAAGCTATCAAAGGTGAAACAACTATCAAAAAAATAAGTAAACTCAAAGCTGAAACCTGTTTATTTAAATAGACTTTTTGCTTGATAAAAAAATATACTGCCAGAAAGCCGACAGGCACTAAAGATAAATGTACATGAAAAATTAACCCGTAGGCTCCTGCAAACAATAACCACCATTTTGCTGAATCCTTGGTTAGAAACAGTAACAAAACCATAACTAAGGAAAGAAGCGGCACAAGAGTAACATTCCAGTATCTTTGATCATAAAAGACTATAAGCGGTAAGCAGCTATACAAAAACCCAGATATTAAACCCACTCTAATATTGAATAATTTAAAGCCTACTAAGGTTATTAGACCTGTCGTTATAACACCCAGTATTGCAGCCACATATCCTGTAATCAGTGGATCACCTTTTGATAAAAATAGCAAAAAAGCAGTTAGGTATGTCCAGAAAGGACCAAGATAAAAGCCAGAGTCTGCAGCACCAACTCCAATCCAAATAATATGAAAATGCTCAACAATTGTTTTAGCTAATGTTAATTGATACTCTTCATCTGCCGTAAAAATTAATAAATTAGCTAAATTGTGCATTCGTAAAAACAATGAAAGAGCAAATATAATGCTGAGCATCACGAGATATTTTTTTTCTTGGGTGAATATCATTTAATCAACTTTTTTAAATACTCTAGTCCTGCTAAAATGACTAGATTACTTATGTTTATTCTACACTTTAAAAAGCACTTCCTGATATATCTTATTTTCCTTACCGCCTTAATGTTACGGCTTTTGTTTATGTCACCTTATCTGGAGGACTGGGACTCTGTCCAATTTGCTTTGGCCCTGCACGATTTTTCTATAGTAAAACATCAACCACACCCGCCCGGATACCCTCTCTATGTATTAATGGGTAGATGGATTGACTTGTTTTTTAATGATCCGGCGAAGTCTTTAGGTCTACTTAGTGCTTTTCTGGGCGCTGCTACAACCATACCGATATTTCTTTTAGCCAAAAAAATGTTTGATCAGACAACTGGTATAGTAGCGGCTTTGCTTTTAACGTTTACGCCAGTGGAATGGATGTTGTCCGGGGTAGCCTTAACTAATGTTCCCGGCCTTTTCTTTATATCAACCCTGGCTCTTTTAATATTTAACAGTTCAAATAACTATAAGCTACTGCTCTTGAGTAGTTTTTTATCCGGATTGGTTCTGGGAGTCAGATTTACCGAAGCGCCTATTTTAGTAACACTTTTAGCATTAGTGGTTGTTAAGCAAAAATTAAAAAATATTCTTCCCGTCACCTTACTATTTCTTTTAGGATTGGGCGTTTGGATAATACCGATAATTGCAGTAACCGGGTTAAGTGAGTTCATGGCAGCTTACGGGTGGATTGCAAAATATATTATCACCCACGACTCCCTACTAGGACAGTCTTCTCCTGTTAGTTTTTTACCGGAGCGTCTAAAAGCTCTATGGTACTTACTGAAAATAAGCTATACAAAATATTTTGTTATCTTAGGATTTTTAGCAATTTTATTAATATTCATTCAAAAATCTTTACGTTATCAGTGGCGGTATATTTTCTTAACAGCCTGGTTACTATCTTATCTGCTACCACTAATATTTATTTACAACTTAGAAGTCCCCAGATATACATTACCGCTAAGCGCTCCACTGTCCATCATTGTTACTTCTATACTTATCAACATGGTAAAAAGAAAACTTTTACTGCTACCAATATTTATATCTTTGGCTGTGGTTTTATTTAACCAAAGCTGGTCTCAAGTGACAAGGTTCCATAAAACTGTCCCTCCTACTATTGCCATAGTCGACTATGTAAAGAGTAATTTCAACCCTAAAGAGGTAACTATCATTGCAACATTTACTTACCGCCAATTTCAATATTACGCCCCTGGATATCAAGTGTATTATGGGGATAATCTATCAACAACTGCAATAAGCCCTGATAAAAAAATTATTATTGACCATTACGAATTAAAGGAAAAGGTTATTAATTCGTCTAATTTAGCCTTGCTGGAAACTAAAAATTTTGCTGGAGACAAAGATATCTTTTCAAGAATACCGGTAATTAATCTTTATATCCTCGGTTTTAATAAACACTAGAGTGTAAATATATTTATATGAACTACAATAAAATTAAATTAATCCATAACGATTTAAATAAAATCTGGAAACAAGTTCCGGTCGATTATTATGATCAGGGTATTAAAACCAATCTCCTGCAAAAAATCTGGCATAATTATAAATTAAGGACTTTTAAGGATATCGTTAAAGGCAGGAAAATTGATTCAATACTTGATGTGGGGTGTGCCAGCGGGATGTTAACTAATGAAATAGCCAAAACATTCCTGAAGTCTAAAATTTATGGTGTTGATATCTATGAGGATGCGTTAGTCTTTGCCAGAAAAAAATACCCCTCTGTTAATTTTATCGTCGCAGATGCCCATAAGTTGCCATTTAAGACTAATACCTTTGATCTAACAGTCTGCTATGAAACCATTGAGCATGTTGTCGATCCACTAAAAGCTTTAAAAGAAATTCGCCGAGTTACAAAAAAAGGTGGCATATCTATTCTGGCAATGGATTCCGGCAGTTTACTCTTTAAGATAGTTTGGTTGCTGTGGGAAAATAGTAAGGGCAAGGTTTGGAAAGGAGCACATCTTCACCCGTTTACCCACAGAGAACTTGAAAACATTATTAAAAAGTCAGGATTTATTATCAAACAAAAATACTTCTCCCATCTTGGCATGGAGGTTATATTTTTATTAATTAAATAATCTACTAATTAATAAGGAAACTTCGCAGTATACACAATTACTTTATCCTGCCCTTTTGGCAAAGCATCAATATCTTCATACATGACTTTTATAGTCGTATCCCTGTAACTTAACTGTAATGCATCTGAACCGGAAAGAATATAAAAGGCTTGCTTTGAAGAAGAACCCCACTCTTGAGATATTTGAGGGTAATTCGGATCTTTTCTAAAATAAAAAATTGTACTCCGTTCCACCTTAGGATATTTACTTGTTATGTCAGAAATCAAAAATTGAGCTGCTCTGGCTCTTTTTGCAGCCCAGTAAGTAATTTTATTAATTTCCACAGTTTTAAATGAGATAAAAATGTAAGAAAATAAAAAGACAGCTACTAAAAATTTGGTTTTCCCTTTCCTTCGCCAAACAAAAGACAAAAACATCCCCAAAAACATTGAAAACCAGATAACCGGAAAGGTTAGATAGTAGACAAATTTATGTTGAGGGAAAAATAAAAATGGTACTAAAGAAATAAGATAACAACTTAAAAATAAGTAGAGTGATTTTTGTTTAATCAGTTTATCCTTAAATAGTATGATTAAATATAGAATTATTGCAAAAATCAATGCCAAAAAGCTAAAAACTATTTTTACATAATCCTCATACCACTTAAATAAATTAGGGTTTACCTGAAATTTTAAAGTTACAAAATCTACTAACATTTCCGGCAACCCAAAACACCAAAGTGTAAACCAAATAAACCCATTAGCTATGCTGACCGGGGAAAAGACAGGTTGATAGACCATTTGGTCTGGTAACCCAACTAAATAAAAATATATGAGGACCCTGATTATAAAAACTACTACAAAAGGGAGTGAGTGATAAATTATAGTTATTATTTGTTTAGGTTTTAATCTTTTCAAACTAAACAACTCTAGCATGGCTACAATTGGTATAAAAGTAAGTGCAGATTCATGTGAAGAAATTGCCAAGATAAAAAAAACAAGCGATGATAAGTATTTTTTGTAATTACTATCATCCAAAAAAATTTTGTATAGAATAATCCCTGATAAAATAAATAGCGTTGAGATAAGAGTTTGTACAGAAGAAAGATAGTAAAGTTCAACGCTATGAACAGCACTGGTGAAATATAAAACTAAGGCGATTACAGCAGCTGCTTTATTTAAAGAAAAAGATTTAATAAATTTATACATTAAAAAACCATTAACTATAATCAAGAGTAAATTTACCAAATGAAACGGCAGAGGCCGCGTTCCAAATAGATTAATCATTACAAAATTATAAAATTCTCTTCCCAGTGGTCGGTAAAAGGTTTGCTCGCTACTTGCACCCGGCACCAACATAGCCGGCAGAGTATAAATATTTTTATCCATCACTTGTCTTAAATGAAAGAAATCATCCTGAGAAAAATAAGAAAATAGAGCTTGGTTGAAGAAAAAGAAAAGAAATGTAAATATAATAAAGGGTATTAGAAGATATGCTCTAACCCAACTAATCATTTTTTTGCACAATATTTTCTAAAATTATCAATACTACCCCTAAGAAAAGAGCTTGATATGTATAAATACTAGTCCTCTCGGCCCAAACTTCTATCCCAAGAATTCTTAGAAATAATGCAAATACCCAAAAAAGTAATGCAATTAAGAAAATTGCTCTAGAACGTGCTTCGATTAGTATAATAGCACCCACCAGAGCCATGAACACCACCGTATTAATACTAATAACAAAGTAGGGAGCAAAATACCCACCTGATCTCAAAAGAAGCAGCAATATTATTAGCAAATTGAGTACAAAAAGCCCTATTAGATGATCCTTACTCCAAGTATCCATTCTATTTAATATATTACCGTAATAGCTATTGAATCTGACTTTCATCATTTTTTGTTAAGTAACCTTTTTAAAGGTCTGAAAATAATTCTTACTAATATCACAAGAAGGGTAAATATAGAGATCAGATATCCTAAAATTAATAATTTTTGATGGCTATATGATATTTTGGCTTTATACTTTTCGGGCGCACCTTCAATATACCAGGCATTAGCAAAAAGGTTGGCGGAGAAATGACTTGGTTTGATGTTTAATCTACTACCACTATCATGATAAAGGGATATATCCCACTGGGGGGAATAATTTTCAGCAAAGCTTAAGATATGCGGCTGCGATCCTCCGTCAACTTCTACTTCATACAAAACAGGCGAAATTTTCTTAATATTTGTTTTTACCTTGGGTAACAATTTAGGTTCTCCAAATTCTATGAAGAACATTTGATTAGTAAATACTTTTACAACCCTTAAATCGTCATAGAGGACTTTTGTACCCAGCGGATCTTTTATGTAGGGTGCAAGTAATGAAACTCTCATTGTAGAGTCTGTTTTAACAGGCTCGAAATAAAAGCTGAACGTATTAAATTCAGGATAATTTGGTAGTCCCTCTGTTTGAGCCTTAATGAGTGTATTTGCATTACCTTGATAAACTATTACACTTGCAGTATTCCCATAAATTTGCTGGTATTTAACTTCGATAAGATAGGATCTAAGAGGGTCAACTGACAAAATATTAAAGTCTGCAGACGCTTCTGGTGCGCCGGAATTTCTATTTGCAATACTCAAAATGCGACCACCAGTACTACTACCTTCTATACTGATAGTATACTCGCCATTACCATTTCGCTTAAATCCCTCTATCCCCTCAAAGTCACCACCTAAGATTAAATTTTTGTTATCTATCTTCAGAACTGCCTTGTGTTGGCCTTTAGTCACAAGCAGTGGTTTAAAAAAGACAAATGAATTTGTTATCTTTTCTATCTCCCATGTTTGTCTTTTTCCGTCAAACTCAAACTCTATAGATTTATCTACCGATACATGCAAACCAAAGTCTTCTAACCTATACCTATCAAGGACAGGTTTATAAAAAGATTCTTTCTGTACATTAAAATTAAAATCAACTTTTGACATATCGCGTGTTAAGAGACGATTATCATGCCTCGATGGCGAATTGCCAAAATTAGTCAGTTCTCGAGCCTGGGAATTTTCCGTTCTGATTACCGCCTTAGTTATATCGGCTAAGCCTTTAATCTTTCTATAAACCGTATCATCCGGATTAACTAGCAGTGCATCGCGCTCTAAAAGACCGATTAGCCTCGTCGAAATAGAAGAGTACGGATAGCCGTAGAATACCGTGGTGGGTGACTGCAGCTTAGAAGGAAGACTATCTTTCGGAAATTTATAAAAATGCCACTGATTGAAACTTGCATACACATCATCGGTAATCCCAACCGGGATTTTGGGAGACAGGCTTTTTTGATCCTTTTTTTCAAAAATTACACCAACACCCATTTTATAGGCCAAGTTTGCTGACAACTCTACCTCTCCTGCCTTGAGGCTCTTATAAAATTCTGTTACTAATTTAGAAATTGGGGCATCTGGAGCATTCAGTGACGAATAAAGGAACTCTCGGTTGGAAAGAAGCGATAAAATAGATTCAATGCCGCGATAGCCCCACTCAAATTGTTCTATCTCATCATCTGGATAAGTAATGATCCTGCCGTAATCATGGTGATCTAACCATTTTTTCGCTTCAAATACATAGGGCGGAAAATTAACAAAAAAACTATCAACTCTACCTGGTCTAAAGATTTTGCCTGTAACTAATGGGTAAGAATATAGCAGATTACCCGCTATTGTAATCAGGACAAAAAAATAAACTACAGCTTGATACTTTTTGAACTTTTCCAAACTATAAAACAGCAAACTTACCAAGCCGGCATAAGCGATTATAAGCAGTGGTGTAAAAATATACCAGGGGCTCCTGAATATAGTGAAAAAAGGTACGTGGTCAATCAACACTCTATAAAAACTACCACTTGGAAGATGGGTTCCGGAACCTAGAAAAATACCAATCACCATCATAATCCCAAATGATATATACAGGTATCTTCGTTGCAAATCAATTTTAAAAAAAGAAGTCAGGGCCAGAGTAGGTATCAGGAAACTAAAAACAATAAAGGGCAGCTTGTAAAAATAATTTAATGCATACGGGATAAAAATTGGTAAACCGGTTATCCCGTCAAAAACATACCAATCCCAAGCACCTTGCATTCTTAAAACATTTAATAAGCTCGTATGTTCTGAGAGGCTATCAATCCAGTTATTTAAACCCAGTTTATCAATACTACCTGCAGGCGAGATTGAGCCGTAAATAAAAGTAACCGTAGGTATAATCCAAAAAGCGTTAACTGCCAAAATAATTACCAAGAAAAAGGCTGTTTTTTTAATATAGGTAAAATAGGCCAGCTGACCTCTATTTGCTAAGAACCCTCCTAAAAGATAAATAAAAATTACCAGAAAAAAAGTAAAAAAATATGAGGGGTTTATACCAGATCCGGATAAAACTATTCCTATTAAGACTGCAAATAATCCTAATCTGGTTGGTGTAATTTCGTCTGTTTTTAGCTTTGCAAGTACTGCCAAAGCAGCCGGTATCGATGCAATAAGTGAAAGATTTGAGACCTTAACATTTTCCCATGAATTAAAAAGGTATATATTAAAAGCGTATAAACTAACAAACAGTAGTTGTATCAACCACGAACCAGGTAGTATAACTCTGGCAAAAATATATGCTGAAGAAACTATGGCTGTAAACCAAAATACTAAACTAAATGCCTCTACTAACTGAAGACTCATCCCTAATTTGTACGGAATGACCTGAACTAAGTGAAAAAAGATACCTGATATAGATGAAGAAAAATCTGATCCCGCATTAAATACATTATTCCAAACAAAAAAACGCCTGACAAACCATTGATAAGGATCCAGCGGAAAATTAGTGTCTATACCGTTGATTAAAGCGTCACCCTTTCCATAAAACCAGATTAGAGGAATTAGGCCCAAAATTATAATTGGAAGTATTTTAATTACTTTTTTCATAAATTTTTAGATCATGAATAACCCAGTTTGCGTAAGCGTGATTACCTTTTTGTTCAATTTTTATAAACCGGGCAAGTTGAGGCTTAAAGTATATATTAATATACCCATTCTCATCAGGAGGATAGCGCTTGGCATAAAATACATCTTTCCAAGTCTTGCCATCACTAGATAAAGAAACAACAAATCCTACCTGATTTTGATTGACGTTATTATATGTATCTATCGTAATTTGCGCAATAGTCATTGCTCTTGAAAGACCAACTTCAAAATATTGCGGGCGGTTGTATGGAAGTTTAGAATCCCAAGCACTCTTACGGTCACCATCGATTGCCATCCAAGCATCCTCGGAGTTGTTTGAGGCAGATACAACCAAAACTGTCTTATCAACTACACGCTTACTTACCAAATATCCTTCCAACCTACCCCGAACCTCACCGGTAATATCCTGCACATTGCCCTGACTTGAGTCAAATTTAAAAGAAATGATAGATTCTAGTGATAACTTTTTATCTTGCACAAGTTTTGCCAAGGAATTAAAATCCCGGAAATAACCAAAACTTCTGTTATCAAATTCGGCAAATCCCTCATCTTTTATATCCCATAAAAACTCTCCATCAAAAAAACCACGGGGGAATTTTTCATTTGATTGATATAAGACAAGTAATGTCTGTCCAAATCCGGACTGGAAGGGCAAAATACGTTCTGTAGGCGCTAATCCGTAAAAAGAGGTATCGCTTTCTGTGTAAAATAGGCTCTTTAGAGGCAAACGGGGATAATCCTCCTTAATTCTTGTAAGAATCGCCTGTCTCTCTTTCCCTATCTGAACAAGATTATCTATAACTTTTACAAGAGCGGTTCCCTGCATAACGATAAGTAATACGATTAACAAAATTGCGTATCCTTTTTCAAAAATACTTTTCTTCTCCAAGAAAAAAGATACAAAACTAGCCAAAATTATGCTCATACCTATTGTTGCTGTGTAGAGAAAGCGGGAATCGATAAGGATAAGTTTTTTGTTAAGCAAAAAAAGCGGCAGCCCAGTTAACAAAACAAAAAAACTTCCGACTAAAATCGGTTTTTTAGGTAATCCCTTTTTAAGACCAGCAAAGACAATCATACAAACAATAAGCCCTATACCTATTGCATAAAATTCTTCTAAGAAAGTCATATCTTCAACCCAGCCCAAGGGAAAAGTTGACAGATATTGCGAAGGAGCTCTAATAAATTGTTGCGAAGTCAGACTTAAAGCAAAAAGCTTTTCACCAACTGTGGCAAGATTATACAAAAGTGAATTTAAAAATCCCTGATTTAAATCACCCACAGCAGAGGGCCTTGATCCTACCCCAAAAATCAAATAAGAAAAACGCGCAACAACATAAACACCTAACATTACCCCCAAGGCAAAAAATGACTGACTGCGTTTTTTAAGTGACCTTAATGGAAATAGAATTAAACCAAGCATCAGGAAGAAAAAGACAAAGGCGGTTTCTTTAAAGAGAAGTGCAACAAATAAAGACAAAATGGAAAATGTAAAAAACCTCTTTTTTCCCTCGAGAGAAAGGAAAAAGAAAATTAAAGAAAGCACACCAAAAAATGTTGATCCCTCGGCACCCTCAAAAGTGCCAAGCCAAGTTACAGCTTGGTGGTGTGAGCTATTTACGGCAAAGAACAATGCTCCCAAGAATGCTGGTAGCTTTTTCTTGAGAAGAAGAAAAATAAGAAAATAAACCGCCACTGTCGTAGCTATGTGCAAAATGATACTGGTTATAAAATAGGGTTTAGCATTTACTCCCCATAACAAATACATTTCCATTTTTGAAAACAAAGAAAGAGGGGTAAAATGAGTAAGGACACCACTGCTTAATGCATTTCCTAAAAATTCAAAGGGAGGCAGCGAGAGAAGATAAATATAATGCCCAAAACTATGCCACTCGTCTTGCTCAAAATACGCATTCGGGAGATTACGAAAAGTCCAAGCAACAGAAATTACAAGGAGAAAGCCTGCGAGGAAATGAATTTTGTTTCTTCTTATTAAATCGAGAATCACCTTCATTTGATTCCTTTAACCACAACATAGGAGGCATGATTTTTGTCCATCTTAGAGAAGAGATCGCAGACAGGAGCGGGAAAAGGATAAAAACCAACACCTAAAAAATTGACAGCTTTCAAACCATAAACCTTGAAAAGTTCTAATAAGGACTTGGTTGTCATAACACTAATGTGTGGATCCATAGGCAATTCATTTTTATAAAATTTTGCACAAGGCCTGTGGCCGATCACAAATCTCTTTGAAAGGTAAGGACCTGTGTAGGGTTGATTACCTAGTAAAAGTGCAAAGATATTGTGATAACCGGCAAGGTTTTCGGTTGAGACTATAAGGCTTCCTCCTTTTTTTAACACTCTCTTACTTTCTGAAAAAAAATTATCTATATCAAATAAGTGCTCAACAACTTCTGTTGCCGTAATGCAATCAATACTATTTGCCCCCAGTGGCCATTTTTTATTCAAATCACATTTATAAACTTTTATTCCCCGCCCTTTGGCTTCCTCCGCCCGTTCTTGTGCATTCTCTATTCCAAAAATCGTTCTTGCACCAATGATCTCTGCCCTTTTAACCGTTTTTAAACCGTCATCGCATCCACAATCAAGATATACTGAATTTCTCTTCTTGGGCAAAAGCCTGACCACAGTTTCTTCTATCTTTCCTTCGTACTCGCGGCCCAAATGATTTATATAAGTACCAAGAATGCCCATTCTATACCACCCTGCGTTTCAAAAAAACAAACCCGTAGGTTACAATTGAAATAAAAGACATAAGAGGGTGCAAAAGCCAAGCTTTCTGGCGAGTTTTTATAGAATAATAAAGTCCTTCAAGTAGAGGACCAACAAAGGTTGCGCAATAAACAACAGACCACAAAAACTTCAATGGCGAAACGCCCTCGAGCCAAGTTCTCTTGCGTTCCTCTTTTCTATTTAGAAACTTGTTTCCAATCTTTACTCTCTTTTGAATAAAATCAAACACAGAATCTATATGGTAATGATAAATGCCATAACCGGGAACTCTTGCAAATTTTCTAAAACCGTTCTCTAGTGCAAAGTAAGAAAAATTTGATTCTTCAAATTTAGGTTTGTAAAGGCCTACCTCTTCTATAACTTTTCTGTTCCACAAAAATCCGTTCGCCCCCAAGGGATATGTTCCTCCTCCGGGAATTGTATACTCTATATACTCTCTTTTTTTCTTTTTGCTAAGACTTGCCGCAAGACACCTGGAAAACGGGTCAGCAATATGGATAGACATGCAGTAAGTGTTGAAGATGCTCTCGCCCTCTTTTGGAAAATAAAAAGACTCAACGCCAAAAAGGTTAGAATCAAGCGTTAGGGGCCTCACCATACGAGTCAACCAATCACTTTTTACAATTTCATTGTCAGAATCCAGCAAAGCAATAATTTCCCCCCGCCCTCTTTGTATTCCGAGCGATTTTGCGCTCTCCGGATCCCTTTTAGGATTGTCGATTATTTTTGCGCCGAATTTTTTCGCAACCTCGCGCGTTTTATCCTCTGACCTGCCATCTACCACCAAAATTTCATATCTATTCCGTGGATAACCCTGTTTCCTTATGCTTGCCAGACACAGGGGCAAAAACTTTTGCGCATTATAAGTAGGAATTACAAAAGTTACGAATGGCTTGTTTTGATTCATTCTAAAATTTTAATCCTATTTATAAAGTTATTCAACAAGTATCCAACTAAAATACGTAATATATTATTTCTGTTGAAGAGGATAGCTGAATAAGATAATATAATGATATGCTAAAGATCGGACTCAGATTCAAAAGAATAGATACGGTAAAACTAGTATTGTTAGTATGTATCTCTTTGTTAACCTTCCTTTTTGTATTTAGCAAGCACTATGTAAACTTAGCGGAAGCGACTGATGCTTGGTTTACTTATAAGGGGGTTACTCCTTACAAAGATTTAGCCATAACTCAACTTCCCTTAGGCTGGATTACTTTTATTCCCATGCATCTTATCTTCAAGTGGAGTTTCAAAGATAGCCCCTTTATCGGCCTTTTTATAGGAGTCAGTATGCTATTGTTGTTGTATTTTTTGGGGAAAGAATTTTTTTCAAACGCCCTGGGGAAAACAATAACTTTACTTTTTTTTACAACATTCTTTTGGTATCTGGCAACTCAGATAACTTACAGCCATGAAATGTTGATGGGCCTCTTTTTGACCTGTTCTTTGGTTATTCTTTTTAGTATTTATCAGAGTAATGTTATCTCTTTGAAAAAGTTTTTTCTTTTAGGTTTGTCCTCTTCTCTAACTCTACTTTCAGGGCAGATTTCAGGAATTACAATTGCTACCCTTATTTTTATAGCTCTTTTTTTAGCTAAACTTAAAAAATATACAAATAAAATACCTTTTCCAAAATCTTTACTACTAGTTTCTATAGGATTCTTTATTCCGCTTGCAGTTATTCTTCTTTATATGGCGAACATGGGTGCCCTCTACGAATTTTATAAATGGAATGTCCTTTACTACTTTACTTATGCCAATGATGCCAAACCAGGCCTTTTTCAACTTCCTTGGAGAGATCTCGGAATTTATTATTCCCCGCTACTGGTTTTAACAATTTTAGTTTCTTTCGAATTTTTTAAAAAGAAGAGGTTAGCTTTGCCTGGTTTAATTTTAATTATCCTAAACATAGCCACTTTGCCCTTCAATCTATTCAGTATATTTCATCCACATCACCTTCTTTATTCACTACCTCTGACTGCAATTACAGCAGGGATTGTTATTGAGTATAAATCGATACAAAAAGACATTAAAAATAAAATTGTTTTTTTATGGCTATTTTTAATTTTGTTAATGTTTTTATTTGTATTTGTTCCATATTACAAGAATCATTTAATATATCCACCAACAATGAAAATATTTAATGATGCTTACCCTGGAGACAATATGTATGAAGCTGTCTCTTGGATTAGGGAAAATACTCCTGAAAATGCGAAAATTATGGTTGTAGGAAACGCTTTATTCTATATTAGAAGCGATAGATTACCTGCAAGCAGACCTTATAGTGGTTTACCATATTTCTGGGAACCAATTAACGAGGTTAGAAAAGAGATTCTGTCCAGTCCTCCTGAATATTGGATTGTTGATGAGCAATATGTCGCAAGACTAAGAAAAGACTATTCTAAATTCGATATCATGGGTTTTATAGATAATGAGATGTTACATTGCTATACTCTTAAAAAATCTTTTAAGAAATGGGAGATATGGAAAAGAGATCTGTCCTGTCGAATTACCATTTAGTATGTTGGAAATCATTTTTCCAGATTTTAAGTATTGGCACCCCATCAACTTTTACTTCATATACCGGATTTAAAAACTTATTAACGTAATTCCATTTATCATCATATGCCCGAGCAGTATCATTGAAGGTGAGCTCCACTATATATTCTCCGCTCTCCTGCATCCAGAAACTACTACGAAGCGGGTCTACTCAGAAAAATTGGGCTTCGCTGGTTGGGTAATTTATATGAGAAAGGCTTTATTTAAAGATGCACCAAATTAAAACTACCTGGAGCACTGAAAAATGGAGGCAGGAGTTGGAAAAAGCGGGATTTGACACAAAAGAGATTAAAGTTATAGTTTCACCAAGAGAGCGGAATTACTTTATCCTAGCCACTAAGAAATAAATCGTTAATTATTTTTTAAAGAGGTATACATAATTTTAGTATCTCTGATATTTAATTCCACAGGAAAATTAAATCCGGTTAAGGTAAATTTAGTCCAATTCATTCCTGCTGCAGGTAAATTTATACTATATTCATGGTAAATACCGTCTACCAGTAAAGGCAAATCAATATATTTTGTTGGATCTTGCTTTTTTTCTGAATCAGACATCCAGTAAAAACGCAGCTTGGCAGTTTGCATAATAAAGGCAAATGCCTCATTCATTTGCTCAGAATCAGTTATTCTTGCAAAGGGGTTATTTCTAACTTGCTCTACTAACTCACTATTTAGGTTTTCAAAGCCTTTTTCAACTACCTCAAATTCTCTAAAAGCTGGTCCTTCATTACTGTAAGTTTTATAAACCTCCATTTTTACAAACCTAGCTATTTTAGCATCAAATATCTCACTAACAACTGTGCTTTCAGGCAAAGGCTGAATCCTAACCTCTTCTTTTACCATTTGCCAACTACTTCCATCTCTGGAAACAAAAATTTTATAGTGGGTAGGCAGCATTGATTTTTGGTAAACTGTCCATCTGATAGCTCCAACATTAATCTCTTTACCTAAATCTACACTAAAAAATTCCGGCCTGTTTGACCTACCCATAAAGTACTCATGCCAGAATCCTCTATGACCCCTCCAAACCGTTTCTAACCTACCATCTACAGCATTAGACGGTATTTCTTGCTTCCAAAAGGAAGCTGATGTTGCAACGGCAGTTTTTTTATATAAATCTTGCGCTAATAGATAGGCTAATATACGATTTTTGGTATCTAAGTTGATGTTGGAAGGATTTTCTTCTGTCTGGTATGGTGTATCAATAGGCATTGGCCTAACCATTAAGTTAAAACTGATTTTACCTGGCACATACGAGGCAGCTTGGGTCGCTTCTATTGTTATTTGAGGATTATGGCCAAAATAGATACCTTTATTAAAATCGACTTGTGTCCGAGTAGTAAAAGTATCACCTATTACTTTAAACCCCGTAGAAGAACTCATATTATTTGGTTCAATATCCCAAGTTTCACCCTTCTGCAATAAACCACGAATTTGACTAGTGGTATTAACTAATCCATTCTCACCATAGTAAAAAGTAAAGACTTTATCTAGGGTGGTCTGATTTGTTGCAAGTCTAGTTAATATATCATCAAATTTATAAGTAAATTTAAAATCCTTCATATAGTCTGTGTTCTCACTATTGATCGCAAAATTTGCTCCCTCTGAAAACATTCCACCAAAGAAACTGGTAAACTCATTTCTCATTTTTGGATCATTCGCTAAATCAAAATAAATAGTTCCACCTTTAGGTATATTTGGCACTACCTTATCAAATGAAGAAAATAGCTTCCGTGCCGGAAAACTACGCTTTTGATTAAATTTATATTCATTTACTATGTTGGAAATAACGAAAGTAGAAACTATTAGTAAGATACATACATAGAAAATCTTTCTTAATTTTTTGGTCTTTAACTGATTTAGTAGTAAGTAAAATGCGCTAGACCAAAATAAACTTACCCCTACTAATGAATAATGAAAATAACGATGAGTTGTTCTTAAGGTAAAACCTGGCTCTTTACCATAAAAAACTATGAAATTAAAAACCATCCAAATGACTCCAAATACTAAGACTTTTGTCAAAAAAACTTCTTTGCGATAATTCCTTATGATTAGAAAAATTAAAAATAAGAAAAATAGAACTGATGATATTAAAGATCCAATTATTATTCCTTCAGGTAAATTAATTGTTCTTGACACAGCAGTATTGATAAAACTGGTTAAGCTATTCGGAATAAAAAGATTACCAATATCTTGAGGAACAATTGCTAGTAATTGAAATTTCTTTTGTATAAAAACGTCTTGTATTAAATGTAAGATCCCAAAACCCTCGGCATAAGCGAGTGAGGATAAATATATATGATAATGTATTGATAAAAACGGTAGTTGCCTTAAAATAAAGCCAACTATAGATTTTGGCTTCGCAACCACTGGCCAAAAAAGCAAATCAAATAAAAATATAGTAAAAATTAATCCAGGCGCTCTGACATAAACCGTATCTAAAGAAAAGAAAAACATTGGAATTGAAAGGAGGTAGAAGATTATTTGTTTAGTTCTAGCGAATTTAAGAAAAAGCCAAAATGTGAATAGGGTCATGATAATTCCTCTGGAAGTTTGCCAGGAGTTAGTTATTCCATAAACTGACTCCGCCCCAATATAACCTGCCGCAAAGATTAATCCTGATCCCAGTGAAATATATTTGTTATTGGTTAAGCTTTTAACAAAAAAATATACACTGGCACTAGCGAAAAAATAAAGCAAAATCCCAACGGCATAATAAGGTGTTGGGTTAGTTTTAAAAATAGGGTAGAATAAGACAAATTGGTTAATGATATGCCGGTACGGGCCAGTTCCTATTGCACCCTCTCCCCAAAAACCAATATCTTGATTAATGTGCTGGAGTTTATAAATCAAGGCATTGTCGTCTACCCAAAAATACATACCTAATGTCTGACCATAGCTTAATACAACTACTATAAATAGACTTAAGAGAATTAGCCAATTTCTTTTGAAAAATTTAAGCGCAGTTACCATTTTAATTAATCTTTTTAGCAACTAATACTATTGACCCACCCTCGTCATTTCTAGCATCAGCTAAATAAAAAGGGCGTAATAATTTAATCAACCATGGCATGATCAATTTTTTCCTAAGAGAGGGAAATACTGGCCAGTAACCTACAAATACCTTAGCTAAATGTATCGGCATCGCTATATAAGCCAAAATTTCATGGGCTTTAATCATCCCAGGAGTGTGATAATAATAATGATAAGTCAATTTTAAATTATGATGAGCGAAAATTTTCTCCCATTGTTTATGATTATAAAGATTATAATGTTTATTGAGTCTGTTGAAAAATTTATTATAACCTCTCCCTAAAACTTTTCCACCTATCAAATAGCTTTCTAAATACTTGGAAGGTACAGTGACGATTAGCTCGCCATTTTTCTTTAAAACTCGAGACATTTCAGAAAGAGCTTGCTGTAAATTTGGGATATGTTCGACTACTGAATTTGAAAAAACTGTTTGAAATGCTTGATCGGGAAAGGGCAAATCATATACATTTGCCACAATACATTTTTTATATGCTCCACTTTTTTGGGCCTTATTAATTTCTCTAAGCGATAGATCAATCCCCACATCAAACTTTTTAATCCTTTTATTAGAAAGGATTATTTTAGCAACTAATCCGTCTCCACAACCAACATCTAAACTAGGTTGTTTAAATTCTATACCATCTAAAGCTCTTATTTCATTAGCTCTTATTAAAGCCCAACTAGCAGGAGCATTCGTCAAAAGTGGTGTTAAATAATCATTTACCTTTTTTGTTTGCATTCCCTGTCCTTTCAGAAATTTTCTTCGAATAAAGATACCACATTCTATCATAGAGTTTAAAGTTAGATAAATGCTTAAAACCTAAATGTTCATAAAAACCAACTGCTTTTTTATCTGCATATACTGTCAGTTTGTATTCAAGTATTTTATTTTCAATAAATCTATCCTCTAAAACACTGATTAACTTTTTACCTAAACCTTTACTCTGATATTTTTTTGAAATAGCAATTATCACAAGTTCCGCTTTTGGTCCTATTTCCTTGCTTGGATAAAAAAGACTTTCAAAGACTTTTTTCAGTAAACCAGGATTTTTAACGACTTGAATCATTAAGATTGGCATTAATTTTATAAACCCTGAAAAAATAGCATTTTTAAAAAAAGTTTTAGAATCCCTAGTCCCTAAAATAAAACCTCCAATTTTACCTTTATCTAAAACGACATATGTATAAATGTCTTTTTTGCCGATTGCAGTCTCATAGAAAATTTTTAAGAAATTCTCTCCCAAAGATGGTAAAAAATCACCTGACAAAGCTTGGCAATGTATCTTCGCTATTTCTGAAGCCTGATTTAACTTGGCGGGGATAATATCCATCAACTCTTATTGAAGCGTAAAGAAAGCGCACTTGCAAGATAGTCACGAAACATATTCGTAAATTGAGATTTGCTTGCCCCATATTCTCTATCTTTATAAAAAGATGGTAATTCTGCAAAAGTATCACCTTGCTCCTTAGCCAAATAAATTAACCTAATAAAGTAATCCCCATATCCCCAAAATATCTTATTAAAATTCAATTTTTCCAACTTTTCCCTTTTCATTGCAAAAAACCCACTTAAATTATCGTGCACCGGAGAAAACAAAATCACTCTAATTAATACATTAAATAGATAACTTAGTCTTTCTCTTGTTTTGTTAGCCATACCCCCACCCCTAACAAATCTAGATCCAATGACTAAATCAAATTTTTGACATTTTTCAACAAGTCTAGGAACTAGATTAGGTTCATGATTAAAATCGGTATCCATTACCACAACTATTTCTCCAACCGCAGCATCTATTCCACGTCTTATTGCAGTTGCCAATCCCCGTTCATTTTTTCGTACGATTACCCTCACCTCTGGTATTTTAGAAAAATATTTCTGTGCCAATAAACCGGTTTTATCTGGACTATCATCATCTACTACGATAATTTCATGGGAAATATGCTTAAGCGCTAACTCATGTTTAACTGACTCGATTAATTTAATAATATTTCCTACCTCATTATAGGTGGGCAAAATTACCGATGCTTGAATCTTAGTCATAATAAATAGTTATTGTATCATCTCCAAATCTTTATAATCGTGTCTGAGATAAATTTAATATGATCTTCGCTCAGGTTAACACTAGACGGCAAATTGATACCAGTAGTTCCTAACATATCTGCAACTGGCATATTTTCAGCAGTTTTGTACCTTGTTAAACGATGCGTTGGGAAGAAGAATGGCCTTGAATCAATTCCCGCTTTCTTTAATTCTCTGATTAGAAAGTCACGTGTCTTACTTCGCTTTTTATGAATTAATATAGAGTACATCCAAAATACGTTTTTAGCCCAAGGGGCTTCCGGGTGTAAGGTTATTTCTGGTACTAAAGGACTTAGATACTTTGCATAAAGCATCGCATTATCCCTCTTCTTTTTTAAAATCTCACTCACCTTACGAAGTTGCGCCAAACCCATTGCTGCCTGAAGATTAGTCATTCTATAGTTAAATCCAAGGTGTGGATGATAGTAACGTCTCTTTTTTGAGTAACCATGATCTCTAAGCATTTTAACTTTAGCTGCTAAAATTTTATTATTAGTTATCACCATCCCACCCTCCCCTGTAGTGATTATTTTGTTTCCAAAAAAAGAAAAACAACCAGTGTCTCCAATTGAACCTACCATTTTATTTTTATACATTGCGCCATGAGCTTCTGCTGCATCTTCTATTACTAGCAAACCATATTTTTTAGCTAGTCTCATTATCGATCCCATTTCAGCTGGGTGACCGTAAAGATGGACCGGAATAATTGCTTTAGTTCTTTGATTAATCTTTTCCTTAATTTTTTCCGGATCTATATTCCAAGTTTCCGTCTCTGAATCGACAAAAATAGGTTTTGCTCCGGTATAAGATACAACATTAGCTGTGGCCACAAAAGTCATTGAAGGAACAATTACCTCATCACCCGGACCAATATTTGCTGCCACTAAACTCAAATGAAGTGCTGCTGTACCGTTTGAAGTTGTAATGGCATATTTAACCCCACAGAATTTTGCAAATTCTCTTTCAAATTCAGTAATAAATCTGCCAATTGAGGAGACCCAACCAGACCTTAGTCCCTCTAGAACTAATTCTTCCTCCTCCTTTCCTAAATATGGTTCAGCAACTGGTATATCCATTCTCATTTATAAATCATTATACTGATCAATTTACTCACTATCAAGCTTACTATCAAGTTATTTAATATATAAATTGATTTAATTTTATTTATTGAAGTATATAAACTCTAGTCGTTAAATTTTCTAAATGACAATTTTGACCATAGTTTTGCATTAATTTTATTAATTTTATTAATTTTGCTTTTCTGGCTGCAAAGTAAAATTCTAAATTATTATTCTGTAAATTACTCTTATTCCCAACTTGGATGGACGGAATTCTATCTTTTTCTCTTATCCAATCTGTTCCGTTAGTAGAAGTTTCTATATAGCCATCCGTTAATTTATTACAACTGCTAGCTGGTATAAAAGAGAGAGCCAACCTTGATAAAGACACTTGGTCACTTAAATAAATCACTCGCTCGTTCGGTTTCGAACTAAAATTAATATTGCCTCGGTACTGTGACTGGCTTATCTTATACTGATCTTTTGTATGTTCTAAATCGTTTTTCCAGATTTTCAAAATTGCTACCCTGTCTACTTTTAACTCGTAAAGAGGAGTCAGGAAGTTATCTACATATTCCCAAGCATAATTAGGAGTTTGAATAGTATTATTAAATGTAAGTTCCATCAAATATTCTCCTTTTCTTTCGATTCCACTCCAATTAGCGTTCTTATAGTCAATATCGCCTCTCATAAAAATGGCTGGCGCATTTGCAGGCGTGCCTTGAATTAAAGCCAACTTTGCTCCAGTTTCTGCGTTTTGATTAATCCACTTAATACCCTGCAGGTAAGCATTGCCAAAACTGTTACCCCATGAGGGAAAATTATTTTTAGCGGCACCGGGCAATCCTCCAATCAGAAAATTAAAATAAACATTTTCATTCGGATGCAATTTAACAAGTACAAAAGTCGGCCAGATAAACACTGCGATTAGACAAAAAACTAAAACTTTCTTAGCTTTATTAATTTTGAGCCAATGGTATATCTGCCAAGCACCTAACCCTGCCAGCAAACACACCGCTGGTAAAAATTCCATAATTTGTCTACTCCCACCATATATATCAGTACCTGGTATCATGACTCTTAAGATAGGGGTAATAAACCATAGTAACCAAAGCATTGTTACTCCTTTATATTTCTCCTTATTTATAAAAGATGATACTGTCCCAACCACAGATAAAATTAAAACTATTGGTGGTGTTGTAAAAATAATCCAAAGAATTGGGAAAAAATTAAAGCCTAAAATAAAAAAATTGTCTGGCTGATAAACTGCACCTGTTCCAACATCTTTATAGTATTTTAAAACATCTAAGATGCTACTGGGGAAATGTTGCCACATATTTGGCCAAGTTAGGATAAAAGTTGCTATTACAAGTAGGGGACCTAAAAATAGAGTAAAAAGGTATGCTTTTGGTAAAAGTAGAAAGTTTCTAAATAAACTAAATTTCCATTTATATCTATATATTAAATAAGGAATTATTATTAAGAAAATGAATAAAATATTTAATTTTATCCCAAGACCAAAAGCAAAAAATAACCAAAATAGTAACAACCATCTCCAACTAAATTTTTCTAATGATTTATAAAAGGCGAGTAAACTCGCTGCAAAAAAAGTTGCTTCTGGAGGATCTTTAATATTAAAATGCGATTCTGACGCAAACAGCGGATAAGTTACAAGTGACAAGAATGCAATAACACCGCTAAACTTACCGAAAGTTATAAGTGCAAAATAAACGACTGTAAAAACTAATAAGCTGGATGCTAGTATATTAAAAATGTGATGCGCAGAAATATCATCCAAAATTCCCAACTTTTGATAAAAGATATAATTTGAAAAAGCCGCTAATTCATCGTTTAGAGGGGGGTGACCAGTGTCGTTTTTTAGCCAAAACTCGCCGTTATGAAAATCATTTTGATAAAAGCTTCTTCTCGGAACTGGTATATTAGCCGGGTTACCATCAGTTCCCTGCAGATTATATATTGGAAGATTACTATAATTTGTTTTACCGGTTAAAAAATAATATAGATAAGCCTGTCCCCTCCTGAAATGAAGTGTCTCGTCCCAAGAAATTCCATAATCTTTTAAAGTAAAAAAGGCAAGAAAGAAATAAATGATTGCTGCCAAAATCGCTAATAAAAATAGCCTAGTATTCACTCTCTTAAGTTTAACTTGTTCGAGAGTGAAATTAAAGAGTAAAAGTGCTATTTAAAAATCTTTAATCTACAATGTAAATACTAAAACTCCTTTAGTTTTCGGTGAATAAGACTTATATCTTGAATATTTACATTCAGTGGGGCTAAAGTTGGCCCTAACCTTAATGTCTCAATATTCATCCCTTGAGTAGGAACTGTTATATAATAAGTATGATCCAATCCGTCAGGTTTAATGTTAATACTATCTATCGAATTTCCCTGCCAGTTTTCTGATTTATCAGTTTTCCAAACAACGAAGAATTTAACATTTTCCTCTTGCAAGTATTGGGTTAGCAAATTAAGCTCCTCTAAATCCTTAATGCAGGCAAAAGGCCTTGAAGCAATTCTTGTTGCTAAGCTTTTGTCAATATCTGCAAAACCAGTTTGAACGACCTCCATTTCTCCTATAGCAGGCGAGTCTGTATCATAGGTTCCGAAAATTTCCATTTTAAGAAATCTCGCGTTTTGAGGAGCAAAAGAATCAATAATGACTTCGTTATTATTTTTCCTGTTTGGTGAGTTTACCTCTTTTACTTGTTGCCATTGATATCCATCTGTTGAGATAAATAATTTGTAACGGGTGGGGGTGGAATTAGAAAGAGTATTTATCCAGACCAACTGGCTAATATTTTTAACCGATCCTAAGTCTAATATTAATTGCTCATCTTTATTGTAATGCCAAGCACCTCTATTACTTCTCCAAAAAGTATTCTGTTTACCATCTATCAGTAAATCTTGAGTTTGGTATTGTTCTTGAGTAGAAACCTTAACTTTGGTGTTTTTGCGAAAATCTGTTGCTGAAATAAGGTATTTTAATAATAGGTTTTCCTCATAAAGGTTAATTTTTTGTTGGCAGTTAACATCATTGTCCTTGAAAAAATCTAATATTCTTCCTTGAACATAATCACCTGTTAAATCCCTTACGGGAAATTTTTTGTACGAAGGGAGTGCTGCCCTAATGGATATTTGGATAGTGGTCGGTGTCACAGATGGAAAATTCAAATTGTTAACTTCTATACCGGGATTAAGTAGTTCAGTACTTTCCTGACCCTCATAAATAAGCGGACTTATCATGCCCTGAACATTCCCTTTAAGAACCCCATCAGTATAAGTAAATCCTGATAGATCCAGCTGCCTAGTATTACCTTGACTAAAATTCTCTCTTAATATCTGACTTGTGTTTGTTAATTTGCCATCTTTATAGAAAAAACTGTGCGTTTCACTCTCCGGAATATTACTACTTTTCAACCAGCTCATAAACTCTTCAAGATTTTGAGTCATTCTAAAATCATATCTATCAATTCCGTAACGAATAGCCATGGCTGTGGTATTTGGCATTGAGGAAACTGAGACAAAGTCTCTAAATTCCTGTGTGGACTTTGGGTCATCCGAAACATCAAAATAAATTACACTTTTCTTTTTAATAAAGGGAAGTTCTTGTTTTAACTGCTTGTAAAAATTACTGGTTGGACGAGATTTTCGAATAATAAATTGGTGCTGATAATTAACAGACGACCCCAAATTAAATAAGATTAAACAGCCTACCAAAATCCAGGCAACTTTTTTTACTTTATGAAACCCTTGAAAAATCCCAAAACTTACAAACGTAAAAAACAAGGCATAGGCCACAAAGGTATGGAGCAGATATCGATTGATAGTTTCCAAAGGAGAAAATGGCAAATAGGTTGAATACGCTAGTATGCTAAACACCAACCAACCTAGAAGGAAAAGTGCCAACTTACCTTTTTTGGAAGATTTTTGAAAAAAAGAAATTAAAATTGCCAGGCATAAAATTAAGAAAGAACCTCCAATAAAATTTACAAAAACAAGTCTTGTTACCTGGTCAAAGGGACGATTTTCCAGCAGTTGGGAGTGATGGAAAAATTTCCATTGCAGGAGTAACCAAGTAGCCTCTAATAAAAATAGGCCTAGTCTAATCCCCAGCTTCCGTTTTGCAAGTAAAAAATTAATTATCAGTATAGTAACTAAGGCGCCAAAAATTTCCAAAACAGCTGCCTGATCTATAATGTTAATAAGCAACCGCCCTGTTAACGAAAACGCTTTATCTCTAATAAGGTCCGGCAAGACCAGACTACCAACAGTCCCAAAAAAACCAAAGGAATACTCCAAATGTCCAGACAACAAACCCCTGATAAAATCAACCACTACCGAACTTCTAGGGTCAGGGTTTGCCAGAAAAATTCTTTGAAAGATTAATATAAAGGGGACTGAAAGTATTACTCCTTTACAAATACTTTTAATATTTTTCCAGTTGACAAAAAATATAAGGATAAATAAAACTACTGGAAAAATTAAATATTGGGTTCTTATATATGCACTCTCGCAAGAGAGATAGAAAAAAATCACTGATAACAAATAATTAGACAGCTTTTTGTTTTCAAAATATCGATACAAAAAGATAAACAGTATAGAAATCAAAACAACGCTGTAACTTGTTTGAATACTATTGAAAAGGCGCAAGATACCGTCCGAGCCAATGAACCCGGAAGCAAATACAGCTGCACTTAAGAAGCTTAGGGTTTTGCTTTTAGTCAAGACTATGGCAAGAAAGAAAACGAAAAATGTAGCGACCAAGTAAGCAAGAATTGCAAAAGAGTAAAATACGGGGATATTCATGCCGAAGATGTTATATAAAGGTAGATAAGGCACCGCAATATAACGATAAGCTCCCACTCCAAAAGGTCCTGGCCCAAAAACTCCAGCATTTTCTTGAGGATGCTGTAGCTTAAACATTAATGCATTATCGTCCTGCCACAACGTAAACTGTATAGACTGTCCATAAGATATGAGGACTATGACAATTAATACCAAAAAAATGGAAAGATTGTTTCTAGTAAAATATTTTTTTAACCTAGAGATTACCATGACTATAACCAGTGGGTGAATTTAAAGAGTGAGTAAGTTCATTAAGTAAGTTCATTTTAAATCTTGAATTTGTTGTTGATAAATTTTATTAGCATTTATATCGTGCTGCAAAAGAAGCCAAAATCCGCTATTATACTCAAAATTTTTCACTAATTGCTCTAACACTTGCTGATGTCTTTTATACAAATTTAGCAAATCATCTTTTTTATTTGTCATTTTATGGTCAATAACAAACTTTGTTAATCTACCTAAATAAGAAGAATACCTGGAGCTAGTTTCCTCAATTGGATCCCAGTTATTACTGTCTACCACATATTTTACCTCCGCCAACCTTTTTTCTACCAAGAGACTCTGATATTCCTCACTGCTGCTGGGGTTAAACTTAAAAAAAAGAATAATCCTTTCTAAAAGTCTATCCCTTAAATTAGCTACTTGTTCTACTTGCATAACCTGAGCAGAAGCCGAAGAGTTGTTTACTTGGGCAAAGACAACACCAGAGGGTAAAAGTAATGCTCCTATTATCACTAAGACAGCAATGAGGATCCTAATCATTACTATTAATAATATCATTTGATATAGGATCTGTAAATATAGGCGTTGTTAAAAGTTTCCATGACTCACCGGAAAAAGGATATTCTGGGGAATTTGGTAATAATTTAGATAAGGGGCAGCTATCCTTGGATCGTTATATGTATCTTCAGATTCAAAGATAGTAATGTCATCAAACCAAATCGGGGTACTATGAGTATTGACGCCAAAACTCACTGTCATAAATTTGGCATTTTTAGGAGCAACGACTGTTATATCTTTTTTAACCCATTCATTTGTTCCGTAAACTCTTGAAGACAAAGAGGCAGTAGAGCTTTTGGTAGTTAAAGAGATACTTTGCGGGTCACTTTCGTAAAAATCAACTTCCAAAAAACCATCTCTGTCTCTAGAAGTAAGTAAGTCACCTGTTTTAATCCAACCTGTTACACCAATCGCCAAACTTTTGTCGGAATTTCCTAAAGGTATTACCGGAGAAACTGCTCGCATTAGATTAGGAAATACTGAGGCCATATCAAAACGAACTGCTCCCTTATTTATGTGCCCCTGCGACTGGTCAATAACTATACTAGTTGTTTTATCTTCGTAACCATTAATCAAAAACCAGGAAGACAGATCATCTTTTGTATCAAAAGAAAACTCTTTAATGATTTTCTTCTTTGGTAGTTCTAGCTTTTTGGGTACTTTTACGATGAGACGATTTAGATCTGGAGCTTGCCATGGTTTGATAAAGCTAGCGATCGACCAGGCTGCAAGTTCCTCTGCTACCTTAGCTGCATACATATTTTGAGAAATACTATCAGGGACTTTTTTGTCCCAATAAACCAGTCCTTGTTTGGTATCTTGATTCATCCACCAGTAAAAAAAGACCGAAAACTCACCCAGTGAGAGATAACCATAATCCACCCCTTTTTCCTGCATTTCTGCTAATGAGTATTCTTCATTATACTCAAAACTTATTAATTTAAATTGTTTTTTCTTGGGGAATCTATCGTCTGTATTTGCAGCAACAGTTGACCCTTCTGGTATATTTTTCTGCGCCCACAGATAAGCCGATCTGTAGTTTTGAGGTTGCGAAAAATAATAAGTAGTCGTGATGGAATTTTTAAATTGACCCCAGGCGATTACTGCCAGCAGGATAATAGCCAAAAAATTTACAGACCTTGGCCCAATTTTTAAATAATTGCCTATGAATTGTGACATTTCTGTCAAAAAAAGTCCTGCAAAAATTAAAATGAGTGGTGTAATAGTGACAAAGTTTCTAGTATAGAAACCACCATTACCGTAATAGACCAAAACATAAAAGAAGGGTAATATTATTGAAAGAAAGATTAATGTAGAAATAGTGTATTTTTTTAACCCTAAGAAAATTCCCAGCAGAATAAAAATTGATATTATCTTACCGATACCTGTATGGTAAAGGTAAGAAATTGGGTAAATATCCAGATTGTTGATACCCATTCGGTACTGCAGTGCCGAATAATGGTTTATAGCTATAAACTCATCCCAGTGTAAAAAGATATAGGGATTAATCGCTATAAAAACAATTGGAATAATGATGAGTCCAATAATAAAATCCAACTTGAATAAATTCTTGAGTAGCATTATTTTGTTTCTAATAATATTTTGTAAGGAGTGTTCTTTTATAAGAAACCACGTATTGATTAAATGTATGAGAACAAAGGTTACTATAGCGAAAGGGTGGTATTTGACTGAAATGTATAATCCGATAAAAATACCAGATAAAAGATAGTTTTTCCTACTGGGTTTTTTAAGAAGATTGGCAAAGATATAAAAAACAAGCAGCAGGAAGAAGCCGTTGTAAATATCTGGTAAAACCATATGACTGTTTAAAACTTGCCTGTAGTTAACTGCTGCAAGAAACGCTGCTGACAAAGCTACTTTCCTATTGATAAAGTATTTCATAGCTACTTGATAAACCATGAAAACAATCCCTATCCCAAAGATAGCTGTGATAGATCTTGCCCAGTAAAGAACTGCTGTCTGTTGGTTATGAATAAGTATTTGCTGAAAAAAATAAAGAACATTTTTAAATTTAGGAAGATTTTCAGGAGTAAATATGAAGCTGTAAATAATAAAGAGGGGATTAATAACCACATAAACGATTGCATTTAAAATCATTGGCAAAGCACCGTAGTCATAACGCTGCGGATCATAGGTTGTATGAAGGATCATTTTTAATGCAGCACCATAAATAGCTGATTCATCAGGATGAGTTGGAGGATAGCCAGGGTAAACACCCCCAAAACGTAAAATGGCGGATAAAACTAAAATTGTAGATAGAATTTTGTTTTTGGAGATCCAACTCTTTGCTGTCTTCATTGTATAAGCAGAGCTTGTCTCTGCGAGATAAATTCCCTAATCGCCTTAGCTACCTCTTTAATCTCATCCTCTGTAATCCCCGGAAATATAGGAAGTGAGATTGTCGTCTGCGAGTTTTCTTCAGCGTGAGGAAAATCTCCCACTTTATGCCCTAAAAATTTATACGCTTCTTGTAAATGCACAGGAACAGGGTAGTGCAGTACCGTAGATATTCCACGTCTTGCAAGGTAAGCTAGCAGCTCGTCCCGAACTTTTTGACTTTTTACCTTGACTACATACAAATGATAAACATGCTTTCCTATTTTGTGTTCTTTTGGAGTTTGAACAACACCAGCCAGTAGTTTATTATAGAGTGCAGCAGCAACACGCCTTTGGTCATTCCATTTATCTAAGTATTTCAGCTTAATACTCAAAACGCTTGCCTGAATTGTATCAAGCCTTGAATTAAAGCCGATTATCTTCTCATAATATTTATCAACCATTCCGTAATTTCGCAACATTTTGATCTGCTCCATAATTTTTTTATTATTTGTGACCACTGCGCCACCATCACCCAATGCTCCTAAATTTTTACTGGGGTAAAATGAAAAACAGCCAATATCACCAAAGCTGCCAACTTTTTCACCCCTAAAATCTGCCCCTGTTGCTTGAGCCGTATCTTCTATAACATAAAGATTATGCTTTTTAGAGAGTCCCATAATCTCATCCATATTTGCGGATTGACCGTACAAATGTACAGGGATTATTGCCTTTGTTTTTTTGGTAATCTTGTCTTCAATTTGATTAACATCAATGTTAAAATATTGGTCACAGTCAACTAAAACAGGGGTTGCACCAACTTGGACAATAACGTCAACAGTTGCGGTAAAAGTATTTGCAACAGTGATTACTTCATCCCCCTTTTTGATATTCAGAGCTAAAAGAGCAAATCGCAGAGCGTCTCCTCCGTTACCCACCCCAAGACAATATTTAGTTTGGCAATACTCGGCAAATTCTTTCTCAAAATCTTCCAGAGGTTTTCCCATAATAAACGTAGAGGTGTCTATCACGTTTTTTATGGCTTGATCTAACTGGGCACGAATAGGCTCATGCTGACGATTCAAATCTACAAATTTAATCATAACTTTGGGAAGCACTCGAAGATAATATTTGGAAATGGTCTCCCCTTCACTTCCAAGCTAACTTTAACATCGTACCTCAAGCTTTTCAATAATCGGATCCACTCTTTTTCTTTTCTAAAATAAGCTCTAGTGTAAAATCTCTTCTCAAAAACCCATGGCACTAGAAAATGATCAGCAAACCAAGCTGCAAGGTATTTTATTGAAGGCTCAACATAGACATCAACTATAATTAATTTTCCATCAGCATTTAAACTCTTTTTAGTTTTTTTAAGTACTTCTTCTTGAGCCGCCAGAGACGGAAGATGGTGCAAAACATGAAACAATATAAATACATCAGCTTTTGGGTACGACATATCAACTACATCTCCAACTTTAAAAGATGTATTTTTAATTCCCTTATCAGCTCTTTTTAATCTTTCTGGAACAAGTTCGTAACCAATGATTTTTCTTTTGCCAGAGGCTAGTGCTAGATAATTTGATAATAAGCCTTCCCCACAACCTAAGTCTACAATTACTCCACGTTCCGGTAACATCCTTTCAATAACTTCATAAGGCTCTTCCCAAAATTTAAAATTTGATAGAAATTTTTCCCAACCTTTGTATTTGTATAAATTAATTGCTTGCTTTCGTGGGTCTTCCATAATTTTTAATTGTAAGCTAAATCTTACGCGCTACACAAATTAAGGAACTTCCGAACGGTAAAGAGATAAATTTCATTAACCACCCTTCAGTTTTTAAAAGCCCAAGAAGTAAGGTATTGACTGCTGGTGATGGCATAGAAAGATCACTGCTCCCTTTAGTACTATTGGGGGAAAGGGAAGATTTGATTCTTAAGACAAGTACAATAGGAAATAGAAAAAAATTAGCATAGGTCATTTTTAAAATTTTAAAGGATGATTTTTTTAATAAAAGCTCTAGTCGTTTTTTAGAAAAACGTCTTTTTGTTAAACTTCCCACATCTTCCTTTCCTCTTAGCCAGTTGTATGCCGGCTCTCGTATAAGTAATATTCCTCTCTTTTTTAAAACCCGATTAAATTCTTTTAAAGCCCTAGCTTCATCTTCCACCCAAGTATGATATAAAACGTCCATACAAACTACCAGATCAAAAGTTTCATCTGCAAAATCCAAATCTAGAATATTCCCTTTCTTAACTTTACCTATTTTCCGGGCATATTTTAATGCTTCATCTGATATATCAGCACCAATGACATCACCATATTCAGCAAGCGTTGGCAACATTGCACCAGGACCACAACCAGCGTCTAATATTTTTAAAAATTTTTTAGGTAAATAGGTATTCAAGAGCGACTTGTTAATTGCTGCCATCCCCAGATACCACCAATGCTTATCTTGGTTTTCGGCAATTTCTTTATAATGGCTTTTCAGCATTTTCTAAATTCTACCACAAAGTAACAGTGAATTAATGTATAATTCAATGAATTATTACTATATGAAAAAACCAAGTCTCTCAATTGTCATCCCCGCATATAATGAGGAAGAAAGTCTAGGTTATGTATTAAATGACACCCTTCTCAGCTTACCTAAGTATGTAAAAGATTATGAGTTGATCATCGTTGATGACGGCTCCACCGATAAAACTCCCCATATTGCTAATTCCTTTGCAAAAAAGAATAAGCGTGTCCGCGTAATCCATAAAAGGGGAAACGGTGGTTATAACCGGGCAATGATAGCAGGATTAAGAGCTGCCAGAAAAGACTATACTGCCTATATGCAGGCTGACGGACAGGACTTAATCCGAGACATGGTTAATTGCATTAGAATTATGGATCGCTATGACCTTGTTTTAGGAGTCCGCGGGAAAAGAATAGATTACGATTTATATCATTCGATTCTTTCCTATGGATGTTTAATACTTTACAGAGTCCTATTCGGTATAACCTACGAGGATGTTCATTGGGTATATGTTTGGAAAACAAGGGAAGTACAAAAACTAGAATTTGATCCTGAAGGGGGGATATTCTTGCTTGTTGAGAGTTTAATTAAATTTCAAAGAAAAGGATTGAGTGTTGGGGAAGCTTCTGCACCATACAGACCACGATATGGAGGGATAAATAAAAATGATAGTTTAGAGGTTGCTTGGAAAACGTTTGTCAGCATATTCAAACTATGGTATAAAATTGTGACCGGAAAAATCTAGTATGACTAAACCTTTTAAACTCGGTGAATCACTCTCTGTAATGATCCCGGCATATAATGAGGAAGGTAACTTGCCTGATTTGGTCAAACAGACCCTTCAAGATGCCAAAAAAATTACCACAGACTTTGAGATTGTAGTAGTAAATGATGGGTCATCGGATAATACAGCAATTGTTGCTGAAGCATTAGCAAAAACTTATAAGAATGTGAGAGTCATCAGTTACAAAAAGAATCAAGGACTTGCCCATGCCTTCTGGACTGGTATTCAAGCCTGCAAGAAGGATGTCATTATTTATATTGAAGGCGATGGACAACAACCTCTTAAAGATCAGTACGAGGTTTTAAAAAAAATAAAAGAGGCAGATGTTGTGCTGGGAGCCCGATCTTATAGATTTGATTATAGTTTTTTTCGAAAAGTTCTCTCTCACGGATTCCTTTTTTTACTATGGTTATTTTTTAACCTTAAATTTAAAGACGTTGGTTGGTCTCAAGCTTATCGTAGGAAAATATTTGACAAGGTAGAACTTAAATCAACCTCCCCATTTTTTTGTGCAGAACTGGTCATTAAAGCTGTAAGGAACGGGTTTAAGGTTACTGAAGCGCCTGTATTTTACCGTTCCCGTGAAGCTGGAGTTACTAAATATGGAAATATACGGACAGCTTATGAAATGTTCAAAGAAATGATGATGCTCAAATTCGGCCTTCTAGATTAATGCAAAGCATAATCCATCTTTGACTCTAAAAAATAAATCATGTAATATTGTTTAAATCTATGTCAAAGTTACTTGTTACTGGTGGTGCCGGATTTATAGGATCAAATTTTATCCATTATTGGCTTGAGAGATACCCTCAAGATTCAATTGTTAATCTGGATAAACTTACTTACGCCGGTCACCTCGAAAATCTCCGTGATATTGAAAATAGTCCACGGTATTCGTTTATAAAAGGTGATATTACGAGTAAAGACGATGTCGAAAAAGCCATTAGAAATGTTGATCTTGTAGTCCATTTTGCAGCGGAATCACATGTGGATAAATCTATTGAAGACCCTATGATATTTGCTAAAACAAATGTTTTAGGTACATGCGTTCTTTTAGATGCTTGCCTTCGGCATGCCAGAAAAAGGTTTCACCATATCTCAACAGACGAGGTTTATGGGGAATTGGGAATTGGTGACCCCCCATTTAACGAGAGTACCCCTTTTAACTCAAGGAGTCCTTATGCTGCCTCAAAAGCAGCATCAGATTTGATGGTTAAAAGTTATTACACGGCTTACGGCTTACCTATAACAATTACAAATTGCGCAAATAATTATGGTTCATACCAAGACCCGGAAAAATTAATTCCCCGTTTTATTACCAAATTACTTAGTAATACCAAGGTACCTTTGATGGAGAAAGGTGAAAATATACGAAGCTGGCTGGCAGTTGAAGATCATTGTCATGCCATTGATATTGTTTTGAAGAAGGGGAAAATAGGAGAAACTTATTGTATTGGTGGAGAAGAAAAAACCAATCTTGAGGTAACTTTAGAAATATTAAAAGCTCTTGGTAAAGATCAATCCTGGATAGATTTTGTTTGGAACCGGGCAGTAAATGACTTCAGGTATGCTCTTGATGATTCAAAAATAAGAAAACTTGGCTGGAAACCAGAACATGATTTTGATCATTGGCTTATAAAAACAATTGAATGGTATAGAGATAACGAGTGGTGGTGGAAATTGATAATTAGCCATTCTTCTGGTAGTAGATGGCCCCATTTGGCATTATAGGTTTGTGTTTTCACAAACTATTGACTAAAAAGGTCGCTTCATCTAAACTACAAAAGTTAATATGGCAATTAAGGTTGATCACATTGAACCAGAATTCGTTGATGAACGAGGCGGAATCGCACGTGTTATAGATCAAGATGACTTCCCAATAAGGGCGGTCCTCCGAATTACCAGCAAAGCCGGAACAGTTAGGGCTAACCATCACCACAAAAATGACTATCATTATATTTATATTGAAAGCGGAAAGGCTGAATACTCCGAGAAGCCCGCTGATCAACCAGATGCAAAAGTAGAAACTGTAGCTATAGGACCAGGTGATGTCGTTTTATCAAAACCTGGAGTAATCCACGCAGTTAAATTTTTAGAGGACACTATTTTTTACGCTTTCACTACAGAAAAAAGAGAGCAAGATCAATACGAGGGAGATACTACAAGAGTTAAAATAGTTGAATGACAGACAATCGAGCATTAGAATTAAATTACTGCCGACTTTGTAAAGTTAAGAATTTAAAGCTTGTCCTCGATTTAGGAAAATCTCCACTCCCCAACGCCTTTTTAAAAAAGTCGCAAATTAATAAATCTGAGTCTTCCTTCCCCTTGAAAGTAAACTTTTGTACAAATTGCGGCCAAGTTCAGTTAAGCCATGTTGTCTCTCCGGAATTAATGTTCCGAAACTATGCTTATGTTTCCTCTACTTCACCAGTTATGATAGCCCACTTTCAAGAATACGCCGACACAGTCTTCAAAAAATTAAAACTTAAAAAAGGAGATCTCGTAGTTGAACTTGGAAGTAATGATGGAGTTCTTTTGAAACAATTTAAAAAACTAGGAACTAGAGTTTTGGGTGTAGATCCTGCAAGGAATGTTGCTCTCCGTGCAACAAAAGAAGGAATCCTTACTTTACCTGAATTCTTTAATTCAAAACTGGCTGAACAAATCGTAAAAAAATATGGAAAAGCAAAAATTATTTCAGCTAACAACGTATTTGCTCATATAAATGATCTAGACGAAGTTGTAAAAGGTGTAAATGAGTTACTAGACGAAAATGGTGCTTTTGTTGTTGAATTTCCATATCTTATCAATCTTATAGATGATAATGTCTTTGATTCGGTTTACCACGAACACCTTTCATATTTGGCGGTTAAACCTCTCGACAATTTTTTCAAAAGTTTCGGGATGCAAATATTCGATTGTTTAAAAACTCCTGTCCAAGGTGGTTCAATAAGAATTTTTGTCAAAAAGCAAGGCGGAAAGTATAAACCAGCAAATGCTGTGGCCAAATTTTTAAATCTTGAAAAAAAGAAAAAGTTAGATCAAGTCCAAACTTATCTTGAATTTGCTAAAAAAGTACAGGAAACTAAAAAATCTCTTAAAGTACTCTTGGCGAAATTAAAAAAGAAAAATAAAAAGATCGTCGGCTACGGAGCACCAGGAAGATCGACTACTTTACTTAATTATTTTGGAATAGACAACAAAATATTAGATTACATTGTTGACGATAACCCATATAAGCTTAGGCTTTATACTCCAGGAACTCATATTCCTATTTTAGACGTACCTCAAATCCAAAAGACAAAACCTGATTATATACTTATCTTATCCTGGAACTATGCGGAGCCAATTATAAAAAAATTAAGTAACTATAAAAAATCAGGAGGACACTTCATAATACCTGTCCCAAAACCTTATATTATTTAACCTTTTCTTTTAATATCCTTCTCAATTCTTTTAAAATCAGCAAAATATTGGCTCCAGTTAACTGGATGCATTAGTTTATCAAAAATGTAAGAGTCTTTTACCTTTCTTAATCTTTGCACGTTAGCTCTTTTCTTAAAAGTACTCTCAATATTAAACAAATTCCAAAATATAGCTTTTAAAATCATAAATGAGTTTTTTGGTTGAAGCTTTATTAAAAAAGCTAATGCAATTCCTAAGGAAATTATTAAATGAATCGAAAGAATTACAATTAAATTGCGTAGCTCTAAATTTTTAATAATTGATGCGATCCTGTTTTTATAGTAATGAAAATTAATATTCGCTACATTTAGTCTTCTTATCGTAAACCCTACTTTATGATAAATAAAGGCTTGAGGAAAATAAATTACCGAACTTCCAGAAAGCCAGACCCGCCAGCAAAAGTCGCTTTCTTCAAAGTAAGAGAAAAAAACTTCATCAAATAACCCTACCTCTTCTATAACCTTACGACGGATCAACATACATGCACCCTTTACTGAAAAAACCTCTCTTTCATTATCAAATTCTTCTCCATCTTTCTGCATAAAACCCCAATGTTCTAAAAATCCTATTCTAGTTAGAAATGATCCTGCATTATCTAAATAGCCTGGTTTATCCATTAGATAAATTTTAGGTTGGATTACACCAATACTAGGATCATCCTCTAAACGATTTACCAATCTAGTAAGAAAATTGGGGTTAACTTTTGTATCATTATTTAAAAGAAGAATATACTGACCTTTAGATTTATCTAAACCCTGATTACAAGCTTTCGCAAAACCTAAATTAACTTTATTTTTTATAAGTTTAATATTTTCACTTTTTTTTATAATTTTAAATGCATAGTTTTCACTTCCATCAACAGATCCGTTATCTACAATAATTAATTCCCAGTTTGGATAAGTTAAGAAAGTAAGAGATTTTAAGCAATCTTTAAATATATCTCCGCCATTCCAATTAGGAATTACTATGGATACTAACGGTAATCTGTTCATTGGCTCCATCCACTCCTGTCATACTGACTAGTATTAAAAATCGATCTAATAGCTTCCCATCCATAAGTAGTCAATGTTAACCAACAGGCAATGGGATGGAAAAACAAGGCAATGTCTGGCTTTCTGCGAAAACCTGCGAATGTTTGTATCAGAAGCGGCAAAATTGTCACTGTCAAAAATATAAATTTAACACTGCCCCACCAGACCTTACCTGTATTAATTTGAGACACACGCGCACCCAGTCTATAAAAATACAAATAATCCTTAATTCTTCTCCTTTGTTTTCTGATAAAGGTTGAGATATTGCCACTAAACAAATGTACAATACCTACTTTTACTTTAGCTACTTTAATTTCATTTCTTTTCGCTAAAAACTTTAGAACATCTATATCAAATAAATAATCTTTGCTAGGATATTCTTGAAGTATTTTCTTTTTAATTAAAAAACCATTTGCCCCTATGGTTGGGAATTCCTTTTTCAGCAAAAGGATTAGATAGTCTTCTCTGTCTATAAATTTTATAGGAAGTTCTGTCCATTTATCCGATATAAAACTATACCTGTCATAATTACCAATAAAAAGGTTTAAGGGATCCCCCATGCCAAGCAATGCAAAGTATCTGGTTAGCCAGTGATCGTCTTTGCGATAAGTAAAGTACAGAGGCTCTGTGGCTACAATTTCGTCACTGTCCAAAAAAGGTTGAATCATTTTGCTCAACCAATTTTCATCAGGCAAGACATTATCGGAATCTATAAAAGCCAAGATCTGTCCTTTTGCGTATTTTACTCCTATGGCTTTACCAGCTTCTCCGGTTCTTAACTTATTCTTGACAATCTTCGCTCCAAATTTAGCGGCTATTTTTACAGTACTATCCGTACTTCCACCGTCTGCAATAATAATTTCTACAAATCCCTTATAACTTTGTTGCGATATTGAGTCAAGACAAAACTGTAACGTTCTTTGAGAATTAAGTGTAGGTATCACTATGGACACTACGGGCTTTTTAGAACTTTTCATTGGTAAAACAAAACATAATGTATGATATGATATTAGATACAAAACTACAAGTTTTATGGGAAAAGTTTACATTTCTTTTATAATCCCTGCCAAAAATGAACAAGACTCTGTTGAGATTCTCTATCAAGAGATCTTAGAAGCAGTTAAGCCTATTAATAAAGAGATCGAAATAATATTCATCGATGATGGATCTACAGATAATACTTTCCAAAATTTGAAGAAACTTCAAATTAAAGATAAGCGGGTTAGAGTAATTCAGTTAAGAGGTAACTTTGGAAAATCAGTTACCCTACAACTTGGGTTTGACTTCGCCCAAGGTGAGCTAATATTCACCCTTGATGCTGACTTACAAGATAACCCCGCAGAAATACCCAATTTACTAAAAGAACTTGATAAAGGCTACGACATGGTTTCTGGCTGGAAGAAAAAAAGACATGATCCATGGACGAAAGTTTTATCCTCTCGCATTATTAATTTTCTAACTAGAACTTTGACAGGTGTCCAGATACATGATACAAACTGCGGATTAAAATTGTACCGACGCGAAGTGACTGAAAGTTTAAATCTTTATGGTGAACTTTATCGGTTTATTCCAGTTTTTGCTGCAAAAGAAAACTTTAAAATCGGAGAGATAGTTATCGAACACAGGGCTAGACGCTTCGGTAAATCTAATTTTGGGTGGGGTCGAGGAATTAAGGGTATTCTTGATTTAATCACCGTAGTATTTTTAACAGGATATATCAGACGTCCAGGCCATTTTTTTGGAACATTAGGTTTATTATCTTTTATGGCAGGTTTCATTATCGGCTTGTACATTACATACCTCCGTGTAACAACTGGTAGTATACAATTTCACCAACCTCTTCTTATATTTGGCATGCTCCTAATGATTATTGGTATCCAACTCATATCAACAGGTCTTTTAGCAGAAATGATTGTATTTCCAAATCAGAAAGTTAATTATAAATCTTATATTAGAGAAATTATTTAAACAGATCCCGCAACCTACTTGTAGCCCAAATCCCTTGCATAATACAGACACCTACAGCCGCTAAAGGAATTATTAAGGGGTACTTGACAATACCTCAAAGATAAACCTTTACTTTACTTGATAAATTTGTATGTCTTGACGAAAACTTATTTTAAAATTTTCAATTAATTCTAAATTATTTTTGGTTAGAGGTTGAAAACGATTTACAACAACATAAGTTACTCTTGCATTATCTTTGTATATTTCCTCTATATTATGAACTATAAACTGTTTTCCTAAACGATAGGACAAAAATTTTATATTCTTTTTACCAGTAAGATTCCTTCTTAATCCGTACTCTAATGTATAAGTACCGTCAAGCCATACTGTAATAGGGTCTTGTTGAGACAAGCTATCAATTTTACTAGCTACATCATTTACTCGTGTGCCAGCTGTGTATTCTTCAAAATAGGACACCCTATCTTCCAAGGCAAGATTTGCCTTTTGAAAATCAAATAATAGATAGTAATTTGTTGAGAGCTTTATTAAAATCATTATTGATAAAATCACGCTACCAGCAAATACTGGTATTTCAGAAAGAATACCTGCAGCAACTACAATAAAGGGGACTGTTAGGTTCAAAATATGTCTTGGATAATAAAACCTATTCATAATTATCATAAGGAGTATTGAGGTTAAAGCCCAAATAACCATAATCAGGTAGAATTGATTAATTCTCTTTTTCTTAAGAAAGGTTAAAAGTGGAAGGAGTAATAAAAATTGTCCAAAATAAACGATAAACCACATCCAAGTTAACCTTAAGTTTAATTTTATTTTTGAAATAATTTGACTTGAGTCAAGAAAACTGACGGAACTTACCCCACTATCCCAAGCAACTTGTCTCCCGTAAAATATTAAAGGAGCTATTAGTAAAGATAGGACAGCTGAATAAATTATTAAAACTTTTTTAATACCCAAATTTATCTTCTTACCATTTTGCATATATGTGAGAATTAATAAAAAAAGAATAGTTGGTAGTCCAAAAACAGCTGTTGCCTTGGTTAAAAATGCTCCCAGCAGACTAATGAGGAGACCTAGACTATCGTATTTTTTGTCAGATTTTTTTAATATTTTGGCAGTAAAGTAGATGTACCAAGATGTAAAAACCAGTATAGAAGTATCAAGAAGCCCTATTCTAGCATTCAAAAATAACACTGGAGAAGTAAACAGAAAGATTATTGCTATATAACGAAACTTATTATTGAAAGAGTATAAAAAGGCAACCCGATCAATCCAAAATACTAAGGTTGAGACGAGTAATACGTTTAATAATCTCGCTGCAAGCAAACTATCTTGAGTAAATATGGTTAGAGTAGCCGCTAGCCATCCGAACATAGGTAGTATACCGTTTTGAAAATATACAATGAAATACTGTAGCGGATTATCGAAAATTGCCTGAGCATAAAGTAAGTACTGACCTTCATCTTCAAATATTGGGAATTTAAGTATATTGATTGAATAAAGTGCTATAAAAATAAGCCAAAAGACTAAAAGTATTTTTTTGTTCATAGAAAGTAATATACCTTAAAACTTTTGATATTATTTAAACAAGTATTTTTGGGTGACAAAACTAGATCTATAAATCTTTCCTCTTGTCCTACAAATGGTTCAATAAATCCACCATTAATTGGTTGCTGAGCTAAAGCTCCAATACGCCAATACCGTGGATAAACACCCACTAATTGCTCCCAATCCTTACCGTTTTGAGACAATCTGGTATATCCAGAGGTGAGTTCTGGACAATTATCTTGGGAATACTCAATCTCCAGACGGGAAAGTTTTTGTACTTTACCCAAATCAAATCTCAAACCCTCCTTTGATTTGCTTACTGTTACCTCACTATTAACAGCTTCATTCCACCCAAGCTTGGCGTGAGCCAAATCATTTTGCCAAACTTTTAAAACTGCCACATCATCTACTTTCATCTCATAAACTGGTTTTAAAAACCTCTCTAAGTAACTATCGAAATATGAATAATTTTCTGTTCCTTGGTAAACAAGGCCAATAACATACTCCCCTCTTTTTAGATAGCCACTTCTATAACCATTTGATACGGATAAATCTGATCTAAACCAAATATTAGGAATATTCGGCATAAGTTCTCTGGCATATGCAACTCTTGCACCCTCTGTGGCATTTCTATTAATCCATTCCACTCCTAATCTATAAGGCCCTCCAAAACTATTGCCCCAAGCAGGGAAATTTTTCTCCTGTGCGCCCTTTAAGCCACCTATTAAACTATTAAAATAAACATTTTCCGCAGGGTGAATAGAAATTAATTTGTAAATATGAGGCACAAAAAGAAGTAATAGAAAACCTGTAATTACAAACTTTCGGTTAATTTTGAAAGAGATAATTTTAAATATTGCATAAACACCTAAGCCAGAAAGTATTGCCAAAGCTGGGACATACTCCATAATCTGGCGGATACCTCCATAAATAGTAGTGCCAGGCCAAGTCACTCTCGCTATTGGTAAAACAAGCCACAGAAGAAAAAGTAATGGTAGTTTATCCTTACTACTTTTTAGTGTAACTAATGAATAAATGACACCCATTAATGAAAAAAATAAAACTACTGGGGGTGTTGTAAAAACTATCCACTGAATTGGATAGGTATTCACGCCTAAAGGTCCGACAAAATTAGCATTAATATTAGTCGTAATCCCTAGATTTTTATAAAACTTAATTACGTTCCCAATATTTGCAATAGGATCTGCCCATAAGTATGGCCATGAAACAAAAAATATAACCCCTCCCATTATAGGAATAAGGATAAAGCTTAGAATTAATTTCCTATTTTCAAGAAATAACTTTTGTAAAGAACCTCTTTTATATAAAGGTAGTAAATATGCAGCCATCCAAGGAATAATTACAACGGGCAAAAATAGAATATTAAATTTCGTTCCCAATGCCAGTCCAAATAACAAACCTGAAGCTAACATCCATTTCCAACTTCGATCTATCATGGCTTTCCAGAAGGTAAAAATTAAAAAAGACCAATATATAGTTTCTGGCATATCCTTTTCATTATTAAAATGAGATTCGGCCCAAAATAACGGATATAGTGCCAGAGACAAAGAAGCAAAAAAACCCGCTAATTTTCCATAACGCAAAGCTACCCACCAAAATAATAATCCCACTAAACAAGAGGACAAAAAGATACCATATACCCTGTACGAATCAATATCATTTATCAAACCAAGCTGCTTAAAAAGAATTTGGTTAAAAACAGAAGATAAGATATCACTAAGAGGTGGGTGGCCACCAGTTTCATGTACAATGAACCAATTGAATGTTGTGCCATTCCCTTCATATAGACTACGTTTTTGTACTTTACTTGCAGGAATATCTGCATCTATCCCAAGACTTTGAGGCTTTTGATAATACTGTTGCCAGTCAGGCAAGTCTGAAAAGTCTTTTTTACCGGTTAGAAAAAAATGTAGATATGCTTGTCCACGAGGCAAATGATTGATTGTATCCCAGTTAATACCATAATCTGGTAGGGTAAAGATTCCGAAGAGAAAAAAGATAGAACCCAAAAGTATTGCAATTTTAATATTTATTTTTTTCATGATTTAAGAAAAGCTTTTTTAAAAAAAGATATATACCTTTCACCAATCTTTTCCACACTTAATCTTTCAACTGCTAATTTTCTATTAGCCTCTCCCATTTCTACTCTTAACTTGGGTGAAGATAATAGTTTTAATATGGCTTCAGCTAGCATATCAGAATTTTTCTGGTCCACCAATAAGGCATTAACTCCATTAGTCAGGGCATCAGATATACCTGGTAGATTTGTTACTATCTGGCTTTTACCACAAGCCATTGATTCCAATATTACCAACGGACGACCATCTACATTACCTTCCTGATCTATAATAGATGGCGTTACTACTACATCAGCTAAGTTGTAAAACTTAGCTATTTCATCTCTAGGAATTGCGCCAATAAAGTAAACATAATCTTCTAGACCCTGTTGTAAAGATAGGTCTTTCCAAGCTCTATAAAGATCTCCCTCACCGCCTATAAGGAGCCTAACATTAGGCAATTTTTTGACTACTTTAGGCATGGCTTTAATTAAATAATCAAAGCCTTTTTTATAAACCAATCTACCTACAGCAAGTAGTATTAAATTATCTTTTAAATCATACTTAGCTCTCAAATTTTCAACCCCTACTTTACTTGGATGAAACTTATTTGTATCGACAGGGTATGTAATAACTGCTTCCACTGGAACTTTTACACCTAAGTCCAAGATTTTATTTAAATGCCACTTACTATTGGAAAATAGTCCCTTTGAGTTCTTAGCAATTATCTTAGCAATCCAGCCAAAAAATTTGTATTTTCCGGCTAAATAAGCATCTGTCCCAGGTAATGTGACTACATAAGGGATTCCTGTAAGTTTGGAAGCAATCAAAGCAGTTAATCCATTGGGTAAAATCCAATGGACAGATATTAGATCAATTTTTTCCTGTTTAATAACTTTAATTAACTTTAATAAACCGAAAAATATTAAGAAGGGGAGTAAGGGATAATTAATTTTCCTAATAGTCACATCTGCCTCCATTGATCTTGAATAACCCAAAAGGTGTAAACTTTCAGGCCAAATATATTTGAAGGTCACAATTTTAAAAGGATCGCCTTGACGATTAAAAATTTTATCAAAGGGGGTAACAACTACTACTTCATCTCCACCTTTAACTAAGCTATCGCAGAATTCTTTCATGAAAGCCGCTGCACTGTCAGAGCTATTGCGGGGGAACGTGTGAGTTAAAACACAAATCTTCATTTATTAAATTTTATCAAAGCTTACTTCAAGTATCCATTCAATTGGTACCATTTATAAGTCTTCTCAACTCCTTCCTCTAAACTAACCTTTGGTTTAAATCTCAAAAGTCTCTCTGCTTTTGAAATATCATATCTTCTATTTTGGGTTATAAATTTAAAACGCTGAGATGTTAAGGGAGATGGTAATTTAAGTCTTTCTAAAACATCACAAAATTTACCGCTTATAAAACCAAACCACCAAGGAATTTTAAATGGTAATAGCGAAACTCTTTCTATTTTCGAAATAGCATTAACAATTTGATTCATAGTAGGACAAGGGTTATCACCAATTATAAAATCTTTTCCTTCAACACCTTTCTTTTTTGAGGCTAAAATCAAAGCATCAATTAAATTATCAATATAGACGGTATGAAAAAAGTTTTCCCCTGATCCCACCCTAATAAACATTCCCTTATTAATTAACCTAAATAAATTTACAAAACCTGGTCTAGTATCTCCTGGCCCATAACCAATTGTAGGTTTTATAATCACAAAAGGTAAATCTTTAACATGGGCCTTGATTAACTTCTCCCCTTGAGTCTTAGTCTCTGAGTAAGCATCGGTTATATGTATCGGGGAGTTTTCATTTATGATTTTTCCATTTGAGGGACCATAAATTCCTACAGTAGATATATGTATTAACCTTTTCACCTTTGCCTCAATACACGCCTGAATAATATTTTCCACTCCAGTCACATTTACTTGCCAGTATTTTTCCCTGGAAAGTCTGTGATAGGGGAGACCGGCAGCTAAGTTAAAAACTATGCCCACTCCCTTAACTGCCTCCCTTAGAGAATCTAAATCTGTTAAATCTCCTACTTTTCTTTCTACAGAAGGAGGGAACCTAGCATCTTTTTTTCTAACCAGCACTCTGACTGTATATCCTTCTTCTAATAAGCGTTTGACTAGATTAGATCCAATAAAACCAGTTGCTCCTGTAACAAACACTTTCATAACTTAAAATCTTAACTTAAAAGAAAGGTCAAGTAAACACTAAGAAAGCTTGCGTGGCTTTTGAGCAACAACCAGATACCCGAAACCTAAATCAATTACAAACTAAATCAATTACAAAACCCCAGAGCTTTACAATTCATTCCTAAAAAAGTATTGTGTATAATTAGAAGAATTTATGAAAGATTATCAACTTAATTATGCCGCTGACCGTCCCAGTTTGTATGACAAAAAAACTAGAGAAGGCCGAGCTTTTAGAATGATCAAAACTTTAGCAGATTTTTATGGTGTAATAAAACTTAAAGATCTTAAAGTACTAGACATCGGCTCTTCTACTGGAATCATAGATAATGTACTTTCTTATAAATTTAAACAAGTTACAGGAACTGATATAGACGAGCAAGCAATAAAATTTGCCAGCAAAAATTTTAATCATAAAAATTTAAGATTTAAAGTAGAAGATGCTATGAACTTAAGCTTTCCAGCAAATTCCTTCGATGTAGTGATATGCGCTCAAGTTTATGAACATGTACCAGACCCCAAAAAACTATTTTCAGAAATTTATCGAGTTTTAAAACCTGACGGAGTATGTTATTTGGCTGCTTTAAATAAACTATGGCCTATTGAGCCACATTATAATCTTCCATTTTTAGCATGGCTTCCAAAAAAAATAGCTAATTTATATATACAAATTACAGGTAAAGCTTCTAGTTATTATGAGACACCAAAAAGTTATTGGCAGCTAAGAAACTTAACAAGAAAGTTCACTTTAATAGACTACACACCTAAAATCCTCCGAAATCCCAACAAATTTGGATATAATGATACTCTTCCAAATAATCTGATGGCTAGATCTATTACCTGGATTTTCTCTCCTCTGTCAAGAATATTAGCACCAACATTTTTTTGGATTTTGATTAAGTGAAAAATCTATTTAATTTTTTCTTCTATTTGTTTTACCGCGTTTAAGATATTTTCTAATTCAGCCTGATATGCATTATTATTTGCCATCAGAAATGGTACAAATTTCCCTATATTATTTAACTGATTTTTTATATTAATACCGCTTTCTCCTAATATCTCTTTTTTCTTTTTTACAGCATCAATCAACTCCCCTGCTTGATTTAGATCCGTTATTGCCTCTTCATATGTCTTTTTTACAAATTCAGATTTATTAGAATCCGCCAATTTATTGGCTTCCAATAATCTCTTAGTGGCCAGCATTATCGTATACTCTGCTTTTTGAGGTCCTCCAAAAATCAACATCCCTCTGACTGTTTCTTTGAATTGCTTCAGAAAATACAGCGGCTGATCTGAGGTTATCCCGGCAGATAAAGGCCAAAATATTTCAAAAGCCTTTTCCGATATATTAGCTTCAGAAGTAGCAACAGACTGGATAGTTGCTTTAATATTCCCCACAAAGTTTAATGATAATAACAGAATAAAAATTATAACTAGGGATTTAATTATCAACTTCATATACTTTGATCAGTATAAATCTGCTTACTAATAAAGGTCAACAATTAAAAATTTTTATTCCTGGATTTCTGAAAGATATACACACACAAAACAGTTACTATTTCTGTTGTAAAAATCAATAGTCTATAAATTACTGCTATTACAGTAGCTATGGTAAATGGCATATAGGCAGATAGTAGTCCTGCTAAAGATAATTCCTGCACTCCTAAACCACCTGGAGAAAATATAGAAATATATCCCACCAACCAACCAGCAGCAAATAAACCGATAAACAAAGGATATAGATTGAAAGGTAGGTCTACCGCTGTTCTTGATAAGAAAAACAAAACTGAACCTCCAAGAACAAACTGTAATAGGTACGAACAAAGTAAAATTGGAATCCATTTTAGAGGTAGTGAAATTTCTTTAGTTTTAACTTGATTCTTGCTTAATTTATTGATTAACTCTGTTAATTTATTCAGTAAATGTTTGTTTTTCAGTAACAATATTGCAAATACCAAAAAACAAGCAATTAATAAAATTAACAATGTACTGGTTTTTGCTATAGGTAATCCCCAAAAAATAATTGTAACAAGAACTGTTAAAAGCCCCGCGGATAAATTAAATATTACCTCTACTCCCAAAGCTGTAGCCGCTAAGCTTTTTAGGATACCTTCTTTATGGGTTAAGTACAATCTACCGGCATATTGCCAAATAGCCCCTGGTACAAACCTGCCTAAGTTTGAATACAACCAGATCTTTATATTTTGCCCATAGCTTAAATTAAAACCCAAAGCTTTAGTAACTAAATGCCAAGAGGTAGCATTAATTAGATACAAGGGTAATAAACAAACGGTCATCAACACTAAGCTAAAACTTTTAAAATGCCATTTAAAACTTACAATCGTGCTCCAATTGTTGGAAATATTGATTATTAAAAATCCTAAAAATAAGCCTACTAAAAGATACGATGTTATTTTTTTAATCATGTTGTAACTTTTTCAATTAGCCTTAAACTTTTGTTTGCAGAATCCTCCCATGAAAAGTTACTATTCCATTTCTTTGCTCTTTTTTGTAACTTGTTATACAGACTATGATCTCCTGATATCAAAGCTATATTTTTAGCGAGTTCTTCTGGTGTATTATTTTTACAAAGTATTCCACTCTCTCCGTCTTTCACCGAATCTACTAAACCCGGGGATGAATACGCTACAACTGGCACCCCCATTGCATTTGCCTCAATGTTCACCAACCCCCATCCTTCCCTAAAAGAGGGGTTAATCAAAACGTGCGCTTTGGCGAGCAACTCAAATTTTTGTTTTTGCGAAACAAATCCCCAAAAAGTAACATTCTTCTCTAAGCCAAATTCCCCAACAAGTCCTTTTATCTTTTTTTCATATTCCACTGTTTGCGCTTTTCCAATAACCCAAAACTGAAAACTGTCTATATCTTTTAAGATGTCAAAAGTTTTTATGGCATCTTCTATACCTTTATCTTTTGACAAAACCCCCAGATAAACAATTGTAAATTTCTTCTCTTTCGGAGGTATTTTTTCCAGCTTTTCTACAATCACTCCATGAGGAATTACGGTAATATTTTTTTTAAGGATTCCAAAATACGCTAGATCATTTTTTGCCGATTCGGAACCGGTCACAAAAGTAATATTTTTGTAAAGTAAAAAAATCAGCGGCTCTACTAAAAAACCAAGTGAGCCAACAATTAAGTTAAGAGGCCAAACTAAATGATTTAGAAACCACACCTCCCGAGCTGTTTCCTGTATTACAGCTATCTTTGGCTTTC
>Ga0209515_10000575_pt1 | contig 65265 bp, 60 predicted proteins | sample Subgroupgradi54m_FD_187454 | JGI IMG/M metagenome (GOLD analysis project Ga0209515, IMG submission 187454) | Subsurface groundwater microbial communities from S. Glens Falls, New York, USA - GMW60B uncontaminated upgradient, 5.4 m (SPAdes)... ...
ATCGACGCTACGACTTGAAGGCCATCCTCACTCGGTTGGTACGCGCCGCAGCGGGCACCGGCCCGCGACCGGAGCGCGTCATTCGAGCGGCTGAGCTTGGGGGCTAATCAGGATTCAGAATCGCTCCCTCAGGTTTCTGAATCGATTAAGTATGTCAGCTCGGTGTCGTCGTCACTGAGGCGACGGATAGGAAGAACTAATTCGAGTGCCATCCTTCCATCACAAGCCAAGTCAAAATGATGCTTGCTGCACCGGTGGTGGGCTATGCCCCTGCACACCTGGACGAGGCCTGCGCCCGGTTTCAGCGCGCCTATCCGCGCTATGACACCACGCGCTGCCTGGACGAGCTGCGGGTCCGCGAATATGGCCGTCTCGACCGCCTGGGCCATGTCTATCTCGACCATACCGGCGGGGCGCTGTACGCCGAATCGCAGTTGCGCGATCACATGGCTTTGCTGCGCGACAACGTCTTCGGCAATCCGCACTCCACCAACCCGACCTCGCTGGCCTCGACTCAGTCGGGTGAGCGCGCGCGCGCCTGTGTCCTCGATTTTTTCAACGCCAATCCCGATGAATATGCGGTGATCTTCACCGCCAACGCCAGCAGTGCCCTGCGACTGGTGGGCGAGGCCTATCCGTTCGGCCCCGGCGACCGCTACCTGCTCACGTTCGACAACCACAACTCGGTCAACGGCCTGCGTGAGTTCGCCCGCATTCGCGGGGCTGGCACCACCTACGTGCCGGTGGTGGCCCCTGAGTTGCGGATCGACGCGGACTTCCTGACACGCGAACTGGACCGGGTGACGCCGCGCCGACATCATCTGTTCGCCTACCCGGCGCAGTCGAATTTCTCCGGCGTGCAACATGACCTGGAGTGGATCCCGCGGGCTCAGGAGCGCGGGTGGGACGTCTTGCTGGACGCAGCCTCGTTCGCGCCCTGCAACCGGCTCGATCTGAGCCGCTGGCACCCCGACTTCGTCCCGCTTTCGTTCTACAAGATCTTCGGCTACCCCGCCGGCGTGGGCTGCCTGCTGGCGCGCAAAGCCGCCCTCGCAAAGTTGCGTCGTCCCTGGTTCGCCGGGGGCACGATCACCATCGCCTCCGTGCAGGGCGACGGGCACTACCTGGCTGAGGGCGCGGCCGGGTTCGAGGACGGCACCGTCAACTATCTCGGCTTGCCGGCGGTGGAGATGGGCCTGCGCTACATCGCCGGCATCGGCATCGACCGCATCCACGACCGTGTCGCCTGCCTGAGCGCTTGGCTGCTGGATGAGTTGCAGGCCCTGCGCCACAGCAATGACCGTCCTCTGATCCAGCTGTACGGCCCTCCCACCCAGGCCCAGCGCGGCGGCATCGTCACGATCAACTTCAGGGATCCGACCGGCCGGCTGTGCGACGCCCGCCGGGTGGAGGCGGCCGCCAACGCCGTCAACATCTCGCTGCGCACCGGCTGTTTCTGCAACCCCGGGGCCAGCGAGGTGGCCCACGGCCTCACCGCCGCCGATCTGGCGCCCTTCTTCAACCGCGCCGAGCCGGTCCGCGTGGAGGAATTCATCGCCGGCAGGGGCGACAAGACCTCCGGCGCCGTGCGCATTTCGCTCGGCCTGGTCAGCACCTTCGCCGACGTCTATCGCTTCATGGCCTTTGCGCGAACACTGGTGGACCGGCCCGCGGCCGGGGTTTGACAGCACCACAAGGCCTGCCGCCGTTGTTCGTGTCGACGATCAGCCATTTGCCCGCAACGACCAGCCGTCACCCGTCTCGATATCGGCTGATCCAGTCGACGATGGTGTGAGACTGGAAGCGCTCCGCCATCGAACGCAGCCGCTTTGCGAAGGGTCGGTACTGATCGCCCAGTGTGCCCAGGTAATCCGCCCGCTCGCGGATCCTGCCCATGTTGCCGATCTTCGCCAGGAGGTACAGGCTTTCAATCTCTTCCTGCGGGGGAGCGATGATCGGCCCGGTCTCCTCGCCCGCCGCCAGGGGCTGCTCGACGCTCCAGGTCAACTGCAACAGCGTGCCGAGCTGTTGCAGGAGTCGGTCGAAGTCGATCGGCTTGGGCAGGAATGCGTTCGCCCCGGCCGCCAGGCACTTCGCCTCGTCGGAACCGGATACGTTGGCCGAGACGGCAAGGACGGGAACGCCCGCGAGTGCCGGCAGGCGGCGCAGCCGATGGGTTGCTTCGATGCCGTCCATCACCGGCATGACGACGTCCGTGATGATCAGGTCGCAGTGGGATGCATGCGAGCGTGCAAGCATCTCCACCCCGTTCGTTGCCTCGCGGCATTCGAACCCGAGGGAGCCCAGCAACTCCGCCACGATCGCTCGGTTGCCCGCCACGTCGTCGACGATCAGCACCGTCTTGCGCGCGCCCTCGTAACCCGTGACGCGCCCTTGCAAGGACACTGCCTGCGCTGCGCTTTCGATGACCGGAACATCGACCTCGAACCAGAATCGGCTGCCTTGCCCCGGCTCGCTCTCGACATGGATATCGCTGCCCATCAGGCGCACCAGTTGGCGGCTGATGGCCAGCCCCAGCCCGGTGCCCCCGGCGCGGTGCTGCGCCGGGCCCAGCTGCTCGAAGGGCTGGAAGATGGTCTCCAGATGCTCCGACGCAATGCCGGCGCCGCTGTCCTGCACTTCAAAACACAGCCGCGCCCGGGTGGGGCCGGCAAAGACGACGCGCGCGCGCAGGTCGACCCGGCCGCGTTCGGTGAACTTCACCGCGTTGCTCAGGAGGTTGAACAGGACCTGGCGCAAGTGTTTGTTGTCGGCGCGCACCGACTGCGGCAGATCGGGCGCGGCATCGATGACGAAGCGGAGGCTTTTCTCGTCGGCCTTGACGCGAATGATGTCGGCGACGCCTTCGAGCAGCAGCGGCAGGTTCACCGGCTCGGCATCGAGCTCGAGCTTGCCCGCTTCGACCTTGGCCAGGTCCAGGATGTCGGTGATGAGTTTGAGCAGGTGTTCGCCGCCCTGCTGGATGGTGTTCAGGCCGAGGAGCTGTCGAGCGCTGAGTCCGGCGTCGCGCTTGAGGAGTTGCGCAAAACCCAGGATCGCGTTGAGCGGCGTGCGCAGCTCGTGGCTCATGTTGGCCAGGAAAACGCTCTTGGCTCGATTGGCCAGCTCTGCGGCCTGGCGTGCCTGGCGTTCGGCTTCGACCTGCTTGCGTTCGGTGAGATCGCTCAGGACGCCGTTCAGAACGATGCGTCCGTCCTCGAGGCGTGTGGCGCGCATGCTGTCGCGGACCCACCGCACCGCACCGTCAGGCCGCACGATCCGGTACTCCGCTTCCTCGCGATCGGTCGCGCCCGCGGTGATCCGCTCGAAGCCCAAGGCACGCGTCGCACGATCGTCGGGGTGGACGGTGTCGAGCCAGCGCTGCGGCGACTCGAGAAAGTGTTGCGCCGGCCAGCCGGCAATGCGCTCGACCACCGGCGAGCAGTAGCGCAAGGCCCACGTGCCGCCGGGTGCAAGCTCAGCGCTCCACACGGCATCCGAGATCGACGCCATCAGCTGCTGCAGGTCATGCTCGCGCAGCCGCGTGCTGATCATGTGGGTCAGGCGTTCGATTTCGTCTTTCGATTCCGCGTCGCCCGGTGGCGACACACTGCCCGCTGCAACCTGCTCCGTGATCTTCGTCAAGCGCCGCATCGGGCCGACGATGTAGCGCTCGGCCACGAACGTGAGCGCGACGGCCAGCCCGATCGCCGACAACCCGCCCAGGATCGCCTGCACACGCGCACTGTCCAGGCTTTCGCGCGCGTGGCCGAGATCGGCTATCAGCGCGGCCTGCTGGTGCGCCGTCAAGCCCTCCAGCAAGCGAAGCAGGGCCTGCGCCTGCGGCGCCGCTTCGGTGCGGTACAGGTGCAGATCCAGATAGGCTTCGGAGGCGCGTTGCCCGCTGATGACATTGACGATGTCGAGCGCGAGTTCGCTGATCTCCGCGCGACGCCGCGCAATCACCTCGAACCGCTCCTGCTGTGGGCGAGTCAGGGTGCCGCGTTTCTCGGACAACGCATGCCACAAGGCGGCGTTGGTCGCCAGCTGCGGCCCGTAGGCGAACTTGAAGCTCACCTCGCCCGAGGCGGCGTACGCCATCAGGTTGGTCACCATGGCATCGAAGCTGGTCTGAAAGCCACGCAGATCGGCGAGCAGCTCGCGATTGAAGGCCGACGCAGCGCGCACTTCCTGGATGCCGATGATCGCGTCGAGCTGCTTGAGCAGCTCGACCTTGCGCGGCTGCAACTCCAGGCGCGCGAGGCGCAGCGCGGGCCGGTTCTTCAGCGGGTTGTCGTGCAGCTCGAACAACTGCTGCGGCAGCGGCACCCATCGCGCGTAGTCGCGCGTCAGTTGCTCGACCTGCCGGGCGTCCTCGGCTTCCCAGGTCTTGGCCAGTGCCTGCAGCGCGGCGAGGTTGGCTTCGAACCTGCGCTGGTGCATCTGGTACTGCTCGATGTCGGCTGGATCCCCGAGCACGAGGTAGCCGCGCAGATGCAGCTGCATGCGCAGCAGGCTCGCCTGCGCCTGCGCCGAAGTCAGCGAAGCCGGTGCGCGCGCGGCCTGCGCGAGGCTGATGTCCCGGGTGACGCTTCGGCCCACCAGAAAGCCCGCAACGACAACCAGCACGGTGACCGCGGCCAGCCCGCCAAAGGCCAGCCTGAGCTTGGCGCCGATGCCGAATTGCCCGAGCACGGTGGCTCAGAAGCCGAGTGACGCGCGATATGCGCGCCGCTGCTTCTCCGCTCCGAGGCGCAGCGTGATCTCATCGAAGTCGACCACCACCGCTTTCAGCGCCGCCGCCGGGCTCAGTTGCCCGCTCGTTGCTTCGGCCAAATGAACGTCGAGGGCCTGCAAGTAGCTGTACGCGCCGGGCAGGCGCAGGTATGGCAACTGCAGTGGGCTCGCGAAGGTCTGCGCGTACGCATGCAGGTAGTCGCGGACGTCTGCTTCGTCCCAGCCCAGGCGCAGATAGTCGTCGATCGTCGCGGTCCCGTCGGGTGCGACGAACTGGCTCTTGCGCCCCGGGTCGATGCCGTCCCACCCCCTGGCTGCATAGACGAGCGATTTCTCTTTCGTGGCCATCAACGCGAGCAGGTAGTAGGCGGCTTCCGGGGCCTTCGAATAGCGCGAGATCACGCCGGCCCACGAGCCGCCTGTCACGTTGCCGACCTTGTTGATCGTGTCCGCCTTGATCCACTGCTGCTTGGGCAGGCTGTAGTACTCGGTCGTACCCGGCAGCCGCGCGGTGCCGATCTTGCCCTTGACCTTGCTCCCCTCTTGCTGCGCCAATGCGCCGAGGTCGCCCCAACTCAAAGTCAGCGCCGCACGCCCGCTCAGGAAGTAGTCCCAGTTCTTGCCGAGATCCCAGCCGAGCATCTCCTTCGGCCCGAACCTGACCAGGTCGACGTACACCTCGAGCGCACGCACGTGGCCCGGGCTTGCAACCAGCGCATCCATGGTCTCGGGATCGAACCAATACGTCTTCGGGTTGGTCGGCCCGATGACGAACGGCGCCGAAAACGACAGGAAGTGCTGCATGCCTTGTGCGCCGACCTTCAGCGGCAGCGTGAGGCCGTGATCCGGCGTGCCGTCGCCGTTGAGGTCCATGCCGTTGAAGTACTCTGCGATCGCGCGGAACTGGTCCCATGTCTGCGGCACGTTGAGCGCCTGGCCGGTCCTCTGCCTGAATGCCGCCTGATGCTTGGGGTCGGACAGCAGATCCCGCCGGTAGTACATCACCTGGCCGTCGTGATCGTTGGCGACCATGTACTTCTTGCCGCCGTATTCGAGCAGGCTGCGCGGGGCCGGCAGCACGTCGTCGATGTCCCATTTCGGAAAACGCGGGTCGTTGTAGAACTTGTCGTAGGAGATGATGAAGTCTCCCGCGACCAGCTCACCCAGCCACCACGCGCCTGCGATCGATATGTCGTACCTGCCGACGCGATTGGTGACGTCGGAGATCAGATTGGCGAAGTGACCGTCGACCGTCATTTCGACGATGTCCAACGTGGCGCCGGTCGCAGCCTCGTACTCCGGCTTCAACTCACGCACCGACCGAGCCATTGTTTGGCCGGCTATCACCGTCACGGTCTTGCCGACAAAGGGGCAAGCGCCCGGTTTGCATGGCGGGGCCACGAGAGGTGGAACGATGTCGCCGACCTTGACGACACTGAGATCCGATCCCGTCGGCTTCTGCGGAGCGGGTTTGGTCTGTGCCGCAGCGCCGCCGGCAAGGAAGGCGATCGACATGAAAAAACCCGATGCGCTGCGAATCCATCGACCCTGATCTGCCATGGTTGCGCTCCTTCGGAAGTGATGTCCCGGGCGTCGCTGGAACGATGTACTCGTCATGTCAAGCGTTCGCGGCCTGCAGCGCGACGCGGTCGCCTCGGTCGAGGTTCTCTTCGACCACGCCGGCAATCATGTCGGCCGTCACGGCCGACAAGGTCCAGCCGAGATGGCCATGCCCGGTGTTGTAGAACACCGCAGGCGAGCGCCCGCGGCCGACCTTCGGCATCATGTTCGGCATCATCGGTCGCAGGCCTGTCCAGGGCACGACGCTGTGCGTATCGACGCCCGGGAAGCACTGCTCGACCCAGTCTATCAGTGGCCGCACGCGGTCGGCGCGAATGTCGGTGTTGAAACCGTTGAACTCTGCCGTCCCCGCGACGCGGAAGCGGTCCATGCCGAGCCGGCTGCTCACCAGCTTGGTCTCGTCGTCGAGCAGGCTCACCATCGGTGCCGAGCGCTGGCTCGCCCAGTCGAGCAGGTTCACCGTGATCGAGTAGCCTTTGACGGGGTAGACGTTGACGCGGTCGCCCAGCATCGCGGCCAATCTTCGGCTCGCGGTGCCGGCGCAGACGACGACGGCGTCGAAGCTCTCGGTCTCGACACCGCGGCCGTTGTCGACGCTGACCTGCGCGCCATGACCGTCGGCGCTCAAAGCCGTGACGTTCTGCTGGCAACGGAACACCACGCCCAGCCGTGCCGCAGCGGCGGCAAGGCCCTGCGTGAACTTGTGGATGTCGCCGCTCGAATCGCTCTCGGTGAAGAAGCCCCCGTAGTAGTTGCCCGCAAGGGTCGGCTCGATCGCGCGCATCTCGGCGCGCCCGACGCTGCGCCGCTGCAATCCACCCTCGGCCAGCAGGCGGGTCACTTTGGCCGCATGCTCGAAGCTCTTGCGGTCGCGGTAGATGTGCAGGATGCCGTGCTTGCGCAGGTCGAAGTCGATGTTCTCGGTGGCGGCCCACGAGAACAGGTGCTGCCGCGCGGCGATCGCCAGGCGCACAGTCTCCACCGTGTTGCGGCGGTAATGCGGGATGCTGCCGATGAACTCCGCGAACCACGAGAGCTTGTGCCAGCTTGGGCTGGGATGGACCAGCAGCGGTGCATCGCGCTGCAGCATCCACTTCAGGCCTTTGACGATGGTGCCCCAATGGTTCCAGACCTCCGCGTTGGACGCGGACAGTTGCCCGCCGTTGGCGAACGATGTTTCCATCGCGACGTAGCGGTGCTTCTCGAACAGGGTGACGGCATGGCCGCGCCTGGCCAATGCATACGCGGTGGTGACGCCGGTGACTCCGCCGCCGATGATTGCAATGGATGTCATGACTCAGGCTCCAGACCGTCGAGGGTGGAAGTTCGAGCACGACCGTGCGTCGAACACCCCCTCTGTGCCTGACCTGAGAGATTCACGGACCGCGCCACCAATGGCGCGCGGGACCGCTTGCTCCTTCGGTGCTGCCGGCCAACGGTGCTTGTCGGCAGCTCTTCAGAGTTCGCGTGCGGGTTCGGTCCTTTTGCCTGAGAGTTTCCGGGGTGGTTGCTCCTTCGGCGCCGGCCGGCACGAATGCCGACCGATCTCTCCCGATGCCCGCTTCGGCCTGAGACCGATGCAAATTCGGCCGAGCCCAAGCTCGTGGCCGAATTACGGACTATAGGCGGTACGGGCTCGGAATTCCAGTGCAAGTCTTGTCAAACTCGCACGCCCGCGCCTGGCCGCCGAACGCTTGGGCCAGCCGCCCGTGTGGGAGTTGGCGACCCGAGACAAGGTCGATTCGCAAGCCCACTCGTTCGCAAGAACCCACGCCAGGTTCGACGATGCCGCTCTGTCGCTTCCGCTGGCGTCGCTGCAGAGCGCTTGCTGACTCAAGCAGCGGCTCTTGGCCGGCGCCCCGACGCGGCGCTCGCCAGGAACAGCTCGGCCATCGTCCGCCTCAGCCACACATTGCCGGCATCGGCGTGGAAGCGCTCGTGCCAATGCTGCTTGACCTGAAAGGTCGGCAGCGGCGTGGCGGGCGCCAGCACCTGCACCGGCTCCTGCGAGGCCAGCGCCGCGCCGAGCCGGCTCGGCACGATCACCAGCAGCTCGGTCTGTGCCACCACCCGTGCCACCCCGAGAAAGCTCGACAAGCGCAGCATCACTCTTCGCTCGATGCCATGTTGCGCCAGCGTCTTGTCGACGATCGAGTGCCCGGTCCCCGCGGTCGACACGACGATGTGACCTTCGGCGCTGAAGGCCCGCTTGGTGAGCTTGCCGCGGACGCGCGGATGGTTCGCCGCGGCCAGGCAGACGAAATGCTCGTCGAACAGCGTCTGTTGGTAGAAGCCGGCGTCCAGCGCCGGCAGGAAGCCCACGGCGAGATCGACGTCGCCCGACTCGAGCCGGCGCGGGCTGTCGGTTGAGATCCGCTCGGACTCGATGGCGATGTGCGGCGCGCTCTGTTTGAGATGGTTCAGCAAGCGGGGCAGCAGCACGATCTCGCTGATGTCGGTGACACAGATGCAGAAGGCGCGCTCGGCCTCGGCGGGCGCGAACACGCTGCGCGTGCCGCGCGCCTGTTCGATGCCCGCCAGCGCGTCGCGCAATCCGGGGTAGATGCTCAGCGCCTTCGGTGTCGGTTCCATGCCGCGCGAGGTGCGACAGAACAGCTTGTCGCCGAAGTGGCGGCGCAGCTTGTTCAGCGCCATGCTGGCCGTCGATTGGGCGATGCCCAGCCGCTCGGCGGCGCGCGAGACGTTCTGTGTCTTGTAGATCTCGACAAAGATGCCGAGCCAATCGAGGTCGAGTTTTGCCACGCGCCATTATCGCAAAACGCGATTCGACCTATTCTGCATTGCCCGTTGCCGCAATAGTCTGCAACGGCAAAACTTCGCTCCAGATCACGTGCGCACCGCGCTCGGCTTGCTGGAGTCTTCGCCTTGAGTTTTGTCTTCGAACCCGAATCGCAAGTTGCTGTGCCGGTGGCCGGCGACAAGCGATCGTTCCCGGTCCGACGCGTCTACTGCGTCGGCCGCAACTACGCGGCGCATGCCCGCGAGATGGGCTTCGATCCCGCTCGCGAGCCCCCGTTCTTCTTCTGCAAGCCCGACAACGCGATCGTTCCCGTGCCGGCCGGATCGACCATCGAAGTGCCCTATCCGAGCCAGACCCGCGAGTATCACCACGAGATCGAGCTCGTGGCGGCGATCGGCAAGGCGGGGCGCGACATCCCGGTAGCGCGTGCCAACGAACATGTCTGGGGCTATGCGGTGGGCCTGGACATGACGCGGCGCGATCTGCAGCTGCAGTTGCGCGACAAGGGACGCCCCTGGGAGCTCGGCAAGGCCTTCGACCAGTCGGCGCCGATCGCGCCGCTGCTGCCGGCCGAGCGCATCGGCCATCCGACACAGGGTGCGATCTGGGTCCAAGTCGATGGCCAGGACCGCCAGCGCAGCGACATCGCCAAGCTGATCTGGTCGGTGCCCGAGATCGTCGCCAATCTGTCGACCTATTTCGAGCTGCGACCGGGCGACCTGATCTTCACCGGAACGCCCGAAGGCGTGGCCGGGGTGCAGCGCGGCCAGACGATGCACGGCGGCATCGATGGTTTGGGCGAGCTCAAGGTCAAGGTGGTTTGATGGGCCGCTCGCTGAAGCTGCATGGCTTCTTCAACAGCTCGGCCTCGTACCGGGTGCGTATCGCGCTGGCGCTCAAGGGCATCACTGTGGAACACGTGGGCGTCGACCTGCGCGCCGGAGCGCAGACCAGTGCGGCGTATCGGCGGCTCAATCCGTCGGGCCTGGTACCGGCGCTCGAGGACGGCACAAGAGTGATCACCCAGTCGCTGGCGATCATCGACCACCTCGATCGCCTGCAGCCGCAGCCGCGCCTGATTCCGGTCGACGACGCCGAGCGCGATCGCGTGCTCGAGATCGCGCTGCTGATCGCCTGCGACATCCACCCGCTGAACAACGTGCGCGTACTCAAGCAGCTGACCGGTCCGCTGGACCTGAGTGAAGTACAGAAGAACGCCTGGTACGGCCATTGGATCCACGCCGGCTTCGAGGCACTGGAGAAGATGCTGCCCGACCACGACGGTTGGTGCGTCGGTGTTGCGCCGACGCTCGCCGATTGCTGCCTGGTGCCGCAGGTTGCCAACGCACAGCGCATGAATGTCGGGCTCGCGTCCTACCCGCGGATCCGGCGCATCCATGACCACGCCGTTCAACACGCCGCATTCGCCCGGGCCGCACCGAGCCTGCAGCCCGACTACATCGCTCCGTGAGGACACGCGTCATGAACACTTCCACCCCGTCCCGCGCCGAGACCCTGGCGCAGCGCGAAGCCTTCTACGGACGCATCGACCACCAGCATCTGGCGCCCTTGTGGACGCGGCTGAAGGCGCTGATTCCGGCCGAGCCCACGCCGGTCGGCGTGGCGCACCGCTGGCGCTATGACGAGCTGCGGCCCCAGGTGCTCGAGTCGGCCTCTCACATCTCGGCCGAGGAGGCCGAGCGGCGGGTGCTGATCCTCGAGAACCCCGGCCTGCGCGGCAGCTCGCAGATCACGAACACGTTGTATGCCGGGCTGCAGCTCATCATGCCCGGCGAACTGGCCCCTGCTCACCGTCACACGCAGTCGGCGTTGCGCTTCATCGTCGAGGGGCAGGGCGCGTACACCGCGGTCGACGGCGAGAAGACGCTGATGCAGCCGGGCGACTTCGTCATCACGCCGGCGTGGACCTGGCACCACCATGGCCATGACGCGAGCGGTCCGATGGTCTGGCTCGACGGGCTCGACATCCCGATGGTCGCGCACTTCAACAGCACCTTCCGCGAGGACCATGAAGGTGCCGAAGCAGAGATCACGCGGCCGATCGGCGACTCGTTCGCCCGTTATGGCAGCGGCCTGCAACCGATCGGCTACCGGGCGCCGACGCTCAACTCGCCGCTCTTCAACTACCCCTATGCACGCACCCGCGAAGCGCTGCACGGGCTCAGCCTGGCGGACGCACCCGACCCTCATCTCGGCCACCTGATGCGCTACGTCAACCCGGTCGATGGCGGCTGGGCCATGCCGACCCTGGCCGCGATGATCCGGCTGCTGCCCAAGGGATTTGCGACGAGCCCCTACCGCTCGAGCGACAGCATGGTCTTCGTCGTCGTCGAGGGTCGTGGCCACATCGATGTGGCCGGCCAGCGCTTGGACTTCGCACCGCGTGACGTCATCGTCGTGCCCGGCTGGATGTTCTATGCCTTGCAGGCGGACGACGACGTCGTTCTGTTCTCGTACTCCGACCGCGTGGCTCAGGAAAAGCTCGGCTTCTTCCGCGAGCAGCGCATGGCGGCATGACAAGCGTGCCAAACACATCAAGCATTTCATTAATGGAGCAAACATGAGCACTTTGACAACGACTCAATTGATCGGTCCGAATCACGCCGGGCTGATCTTCAGCGCCGGCTGGCAGCCCGCTCTGGGCGGCAAGATCGACGTGACCGACAAGGCGACCGGCGAGGTACTGTTCGAGTCGGGCCTCGCGAACGCCGCCGACGTGGCCGCAGCGGCCAAGGGCGCGCGCCAGGCGCAAGCCGCCTGGGCTGCGACGCCGGGCCCGTTGCGGGCCGATGTGATCCGCAAGTTCGCGTCGCTCGTTGAAGCGAACGCCGACGAGATCACGACCTGGATCGTCCGCGAGACGGGATCGATCCCGCCGAAGGCGCAATTCGAGATATTCACCACGGTGCGCGAAGCCGTCGAGGCGGCCGCACTCGCCGGCATGCCGGTCGGCCAGATCCTGGCTTCCACAGTCGGGCGGCCGAGCTACGCGCGGCGCATTCCGATCGGGGTCGTGGGCGTGATCACGCCGTGGAACTCGCCGTTCATCCTGGCGGCCCGCGCGATGTTGCCGGCGCTGGTGCTCGGCAACGCCGTGCTGCTCAAGCCCGACGTCCAGACCCCTGTCTCCGGCGGTCACCTGTTGGCCCGGCTGATGGAAGAAGCGGGGCTGCCGGCCGGTGTGCTGCATGTGCTGCCCGGCGGCGTAGAGACCGGCGAAGCGCTGGTGGCCGACCCGAATGTCGGCATGGTGTCGTTCACCGGCTCCACCGCCGCGGGTCGGCGCGTCGGCGAGGTCGCGGGCCGAATGCTCAAGCGGGCCGCGCTCGAGCTGGGCGGCAACAACGCGCTGATCGTGTTCGACGATGCGGACCTGGAACGCGCGACCTCGGCCGCTGCCTTCGGCTCGTTTTTCCATCAAGGGCAGATCTGCTTCACGGCCGGTCGGCACCTGGTGCATGAGGGAGTGCTCAAGCAGTACACGGACATGCTGACCAAGCGCGCCGCAGCCCTGCAGGTCGGTGACCCGAACCGCGCGCAGGTCCATCTGGGGCCGATGATCAATCAGCGCCAGACCGACCGTGCCATGCGCATCGTCACCGACAGCATCGCGCAAGGCGCGAAGGTCGAGACGGGCGCGAAAGCCGACGGCTTGTTCTTCAGGCCGACGGTGCTGAGCGGCGTCACGCCGGACATGCCCGTCTTCAGGGACGAGATCTTCGCGCCGGTGGCACCGATCACGGTGTTCCGGACCGAGGACGAAGCCGTCGAGCTGGCCAACCGGACCGAGTACGGCCTGGTCGCGTCGATCTTCACCGCGAACCATGTTCGTGCGATGCGGGTGGCGGGCAAATTGCGGACCGGCATCGTGCATATCAACGACCAGACCGTGAATCACGAGATCTTCGGCCCGATCGGCGGCATGGGGGCGTCGGGCAACGGTGCACGGTCCGGCAACGTGACCTCGCTCGACGAATACACACAGTGGCAATGGCTGACCGTGGCAGACACGGTCCCCGGCTACCCGTTCTGAATGGACCACCCCCTACGGCCTTCGGCCGCCCCCTCAAGGGGGCAACACCGGCGGACCGGCAAAGCCGGATCCGCGGCGTTCGCTTGATAGGGCCGGATGAGCAATGAACTGAAGGAGACGATGCAATGAGCAAGAAGAGCAGTGGAAGAGTGGCCCTCGTCACGGGCGCAGCGCGCGGACTGGGGCAAGGGTTCGCAATCCGGCTCGCCGCCGATGGGCACCGCGTGATCGCGCTCGACCGCATAGCCTCCACGGAGACGCTGGCCGCCATCAAGGCACAAGGCGGCGAAGCAGCGCAGGTGGTCGTGGACCTGTCGGATGCGAATGCCCTGACGCAGGCGACCGAGAGCGTCCTCGAGGAGCACGGCGCGGTCGACATCCTCGTCAACAACGCCGGGATCATTCCGAATGTCGAGTTCGAGAAGATCGATCTCGCCGCCTGGCGCGCGCTGATGGCCATCAACCTCGAGGCGCCGTTTCTTCTTTGTCGCGGGTTCATCCCCTCGATGAAGAAGCGGGGCTACGGACGAATCATCAACATCGCCTCGAACACCGTCGGCTTGAAGATCCCGGGCTTCGTCCACTACGTGGCGAGCAAGTCCGGGCTGATCGGCATGACGCGGGCGCTGGCGAGCGAGTTCGGGCCGCACGGCATCACCGTCAATGCGGTGGCACCGGGACTGACGCGCACCCACGGCATGATGGACCCGAACCGACGTGGGCCCGGCGGGGCCACGACCGAGGACGAGATCGCCTTTCTCTCGCAGCTGCAGGCGATCCCGCGCGGCGGCGAGGTGGCCGATCTGGTGGGCGTCACGTCGTTCCTCGCATCCGACGACGCGGGCTTCATGACCGGCCAGACCCTGGTCGTCGACGGAGGGCTCTGGCGCCTGTGAGTTCGGGTTCGGTATTGGCGAACTCCGGGTTCGCAAATGCTGGGCTTCCGATGCACCGGATCCCCTGCAATAGTTGCTCCTAACGGAGCAACGCGCGAAACCCGCCGCTCCATCCACCGACCGAAACGACCAAGGAAACACTGATGAAGCTGGCCACCTTCGCGATCAACGGCAAGCGGCACGTTGGAGCGCTCACCGAGCAGGGTCTGGTGCCATTCGCCGGCTCCGCGAGCGATGTCGCAGACGTGATCTTGCTCGGCGCCGACGGCGTTCGCTTGCGCGACATGCTGGCATCGGGGCTGCCGGCCGTCGATCCGGCAACCGTCACCTTTCTGCCGCCGCTCCTCGCGCCGCCGAAGATCATCTGCGTCGGCCTGAACTACGCCGATCACACCAAGGAGAGCAAATACGCACAGCCGGATTACCCGACGCTGTTCCTGCGTGTGGCCACCAGCCTGATCGGCGACGGCGCCGTGCTCGAGCGGCCCTTGTGCAGCGACTCGCTCGACTTCGAAGGCGAGCTCGCCGTCGTGTTGGGCAGCGGCGGGCGCCACATCGCCAAGGAGCGTGCGCTCGACTGCGTATTCGGCTACTCGGTCTTCAACGACGGCTCGGTGCGCGAGTACCAGTTCAAGTCGCCGCAGTGGACGGTCGGCAAGAACTTCGACCACACCGGCGCCTTCGGCCCATATGTCGTCACCGCCGACGAGCTGCCGGCCGGTGCAAAGGGCTTGCTGCTGCAGACCCGCCTGAACGGCGAGGTGGTGCAGTCGGCCAACACCGACGACATGATCTACGACGTCGCGAGCCTGATCTCGATCATCAGCGAGGCCATCACGCTGCAGGCCGGCGACGTGATCGTTGCCGGCACACCGTCGGGCATCGGCTGGGCGCGCGAACCGAAGCTGCTGATGCGCCACGGCGACCTCGTCGAAGTCTCGATCGAGAAGGTCGGCGTGCTCACCAACCCGGTTCGTGACGAGTCGACCGTTGCCGCCGACGCGGCCGGCAAACGCTGAAGCCGAGAAGTACCGCCATGCGCAAGATCGTCGTCCCCGTATTCATCGTCGGCGCTGGGCCCGCCGGCCTCTCTGCGACCTGCCTGCTCGCCACGCAAGGCATCGAGACGCTGACCATCACCCGATTCCCCGGCACCGCCAACTCGCCGCGCGCGCACATCACCAACCAGCGCACGATGGAGGTGTTTCGCGACCTCGGCATCGAGCAGCGCGTGATGCAGCTCGCGACGCCGAATCACCTGATGGGCAACAACGTGTGGGCCACCAGCTTCGCCGGCACCGAGATCGCGCGGCTGGAGACCTGGGGCTCGGGCCCCGAGCGGCGTGCCGACTACGAGCTGTCGAGCCCGTCGGCTATGTGCAACATTCCGCAGCACCTGATGGAGCCGATCCTGCTCGACGTGGCCCGCGAGCGTGGTGCGAAGTTCTTGTTCAACACCGAGCTGCTGTCGATGTCGCAAGACGAGAACGGCGTGCATTCGATCTGTCGCGACCGACTCAGCGGTGAAGAGTTCGAGGTGGTCTCGGCCTACGCGATCGGCTGCGACGGCGACAACAGCGTGGTCGTCAAGTCGATCGGCATCGAGACCGAGGGCCAGATGGGGCTGGGCGCGGCGATCAACGTCTGGCTCGAGGCCGATCTGACCAAGTACACCGCGCACCGGCCGGGCGTGCTGTACTGGATGGCACAGCCCGGCAACGATTTCTGGGTCGGCAGCGGCACCTACATTTGCGTGCGCCCCTGGACCGAGTGGGTGCTGCTGTTCATGTACGACCCCGCGCAGGGCGAGCCCGACTTGAGCGAGCAGGCCTTGATCGCGCGGGCGCAGGCCACCATTGGCGACCCCGAGGTCGCCATCAAGGTCAAGGCGGTGTCGAAGTGGACGATCAACCGGGTGGTCGCCAAGACCATGAACACCGGTCGTGTGCTCATTGCCGGCAACGCCGCGCACCGCCATCCGCCGGCCAATGGCCTCGGCACCAACACCTGCATCCAGGACGGGCTGAACCTCGCGTGGAAGCTCGCGATGGTGCTGAAGGGCCAGGCCGGCGTGCGGCTGTTGGACAGCTACACGCAGGAACGCCTGCCGGTCGGGCAGCAGGTGGTCGACCGAGCCATGAAGTCGGTGGGCGACATGCTGCCGATTTCCAAGGCGCTGGGCTTCGAGCCCGGGCAGGACGAGGCGGCAGGGTGGGCGAACGTGGACGACCTGTTCGAAGACACCGCCCACGGTCGCACGCGCCGGCAAGCCCTGCGCGAAGCGGTCGAATTGCAGAACTACCAGTTCAACTGCCACGGGGTCGAGATGGGGCAGGTCTACACCTCGTCGGCCGTGGTGCGCGATGGCACAGCAAGGCCGGCGCCGACGCGCGACCCCGAGCTGTACTACCACCCGAGCACATTCCCCGGCGCGTATCTGCCGCATGCCTGGGTCCAGCGCGGCCAGGAACGCTTGTCGACGCTCGACCTGGTGGGCCATGGCCGCTTCACGCTGCTCACCGGTGTCGGCGGCAATGCATGGCGCGCGGTGGCGGCACAGGTGGCCGCGACGCTCGGCATCGACATCGATGTCGTGGCTATCGGTGGACCGAAGTGCGATGCGCAGGACGTCTATGGCCGCTGGGCCGACCTCGCGGGCATCTCCGAGTCCGGTTGCCTGCTGGTGCGCCCGGACCGGCACATCGCCTGGCGCCAGCCGGACAGCACGACGGCGAGGCCGCAGGCGCTGGAGCAGGTGCTGCGCCGCGTGCTGGACCGGCCGCGTGTGTCCTGAGTCAAGAGCATCGCAAAGGAAAACCTCATGTCACGGAACCTGCCCGGTGAACCGCGCTACGGCGTTCATTCGATCTCTCACTTCGCCCTGGAAGTGCCTGCGCTTGCCGACGCCGAAGAGTTCTTCACGCTGTTTGGCCTGGAGGTGTCCCATGAGCCCGAACGCCTGGCGCTCAGAACCGTCGGCGACCCGCTGCCGTGGAGCTACATCCACCAGGGGCCGAGCAAGCGCCTCGCCTACCTGAGCTTCAACTGCTTCGCCGAGGAGTACGACGCCCTCGTGGCACAGGTGAAGAAAGCGAGTGGAGTGACCCAGGCCGAAGGCGTCTCCTACGTCACGCGTGAGGGCTTCTGGTTCCACGACCCGGACGGCAACCTCATGCAACTCAAGGTCGGGCCCAAGCGCACGCCGTCCGCCATCTCATCGCATGCCGCGCCCACACGGCGCGCCGGCCAGCGAGGGCTGCGCGAGCGCAGCAGTGTCAAGACGGTTCATCCGCAACGCCTCTCGCACGTCATGCTGTTCACGCCCGACGTCGAGCGGGCCATCACGTTCTGCCGCGAAGCGCTCGGACTGAGGCTGTCGGATCGATCGCTCGACATCGTCGCTTTCAACCACGCACGCCACGGCAGCGACCACCACCTCTTGGCCTACGCCAAGAGCGACGCACGGGGCTGGCACCACAGTTCATGGGATGTGCCCAATGTGCACGACGTCGGCCTCGGCTCGGAGCAGATGCGCCAGGGCGGCTACGGCGAAGGATGGGGCACCGGCCGCCACGTGCTGGGCTCGAACTACTTTCACTACGTGCGGGACCCTTGGGGATCGTTCGCCGAGTACTCCGCAGAGATCGATTTCGTTCCCGCAGGAATGACCTGGCCGGCAGGCGACTTTGCGCCTGAGGACTCGCTCTACCAGTGGGGTCCCGCGCCCCCCGACTACTTCATTCGCAACACAGAGGTCGGCTGACACCCCCCGTTCCGCTGCGATGCAGTTTCGGGCTGCAGGGCGGAGCTCACTTCGAAGCAACGACAAGGAGACTCTCATGACTGATCACCCATCCCGCCGTCGCGTGCTCGGCCAGCTGGCCGCCGGCGCCGTCGCAGCACAACTGCCGATCGGCGCGTTGGCGCAGACCGGCCGCACGCTGCGCATCGGCTTCGTCTCGCCGCAGACCGGCCCGCTCGCCGCCTTCGGCGAAGCCAACAAGTGGACCATCGAGTCGCTCAAAGCGAAGCTCGCCGAGGGCGTGGTCATCAATGGCACACGCCATCCGATCGAAGTGCTGCTGAAGGACAGCCAGTCCAGCCCCAACCGCGCTGCCGAGGTCGCCAACGACCTGATCCTGAAGGACAAGGTCGACCTGGTGGTGGCCACGTCGACGCCCGAGACCACCAACCCGGTCTCGGACGCCTGTGAGCTCAACGAGGTGCCCTGCCTGACGACGATGACGCCCTGGCAGGCCTGGTTCTTCGGCCGCAAGGGCGACCCGGCGAAGGGCTTCGCCTGGACCTATCACTTCTTCTGGGGCCTGGAGGACGTGATCGCGGTGTTCACCAACATGTGGAAATCGGTGCCGACCAACAAGAAGGTCGGCGGCCTGTTCCCCAACGACAGCGACGGCAATGTCTGGGGCGACCCGAAGCTTGGCCTGCCGCCGGCACTGGCGGCCATGGGCTTTGCGCTCACCGACCCGGGCCGCTACCAGAACATGACGCAGACCCTGGCCTCGCACATCTCGGCCTTCAAGCGCGACAACGTGGAAATCGTCACGGGCGTGGTCATTCCGCCGGACATGAAGACCTTCCTGACGCAGGCGAAGCAGCAGGGCTTCAAGCCCAAGGTGATCTCTGTCGCCAAGGCCTTGCTGTATCCGGCCACCGTGGAAGCCGTCGGCGACCTGGCCGAGGGCGTGACCACCGAAGTCTGGTGGACGCCGTCGTATCCGTTCACTTCGTCGTTGACGAAGCAGAGCGCCAGGGCACTGGGCGACGCCTACGAGGCCAGCACGAAGAAGCAGTGGACCCAGCCGATCGGCTTCTCGCACGGCCTGCTGGAGATCGCCGTCGATGTGTTCAAGCGCACCAAGGACGTGAGCAGCAAGGCCGCGATCCGCGACGCGGTGGCCGCGACCGATCTCAACACCATCGTCGGCCCGGTGAAGTTCGGCGGCGCGGGCCCGATGCGCAACGTCTCCAAGACGCCGCTGGTGGGCGGGCAATGGGTCAAGGGCACCAAGACCAAGTACGAGCTGGTGATCGTCGACAACCAGACGATGCCGTCGATTCCGGCCGGCGGCAAGTTGCGTCTGCTCGCCTGACAGCCAACAACAAATCAATTCACAACCGAGGAAGGAACTTCATGAATCACAACAACAGCCTTCGCGTCGTCGCCATCGCGGCGGCTGTCATTGCGTCCACCGGTGCCCAGGCCACCGAAGGGGGTGGCAGCATCTATCCGGTCGGCGCCGAGAACTACCTGTGCTGCGCGGTGCCGCCGCCCGGCATGTACGGCATGGTCTTCGCGCAGCACTACCGCACCACCAAGGTCAAGGACAACGACGGCAACACCATCCCCATCCCGGGCTTCAAGGTGACGGCGACTGCGGTCGTGCCGCGCCTCATCTGGGTCACCGGCCAACAGATCGCGGGTGGGTCGCTGGCGTTTCACGCGATCCTGCCGGTGGTGTCGCTCGACGTGACGGTACCGGGCGCCAGTCAGAGCAAGACCGGCATCGGCGACATGGTGTTCGGCCCGGCGCTCGGCTTTCACCACAGCCCGCAACTGCACAGCGTGCTCGCGCTCGACTTCTTCGCGCCGACCGGCGGCTACAACCGCACGGACCTCGCAAACATCGGCCGCAACTACTGGGCGATGCATGCGCTTGCCGGCGTGTCGCAGATCGACCCGAACGGCCTGAATGCCGACGCCAAGGTGATGTTCGGGCTGAATGCCAAGAACAAGGACACCGACTATCACTCGGGCAACGAGTTCATCGTCGACTACGACGCCGGCTGGGGCCTGGGCAACGGCTGGGTCGTCGGTGTTGGCGGCTATCTGTACCAGCAGCTCAGCAACGACAAGCAGGCCGGCGTGACGGTGGCCGACAACAAGGGCCGCGCCTTCGCGATCGGGCCGTCGATCAAGTACGACAGCGGCAAGGGATGGTTCGTGACCCTGAAGTACCAGACCGAAACCGGGGTGCGCAACCGCGCCGCCGGTAACGCGCTGTGGCTCAAGGCCGTGCACCCGCTCTGAACCGGGGCAAACCGAAATGTCGCTGCTGACGCTTGATCGAGTGAGCAAGTCTTACGGGGCGCTCAAGGTCACCGACGACATTTCGTTGTCGGTGAACGAGGGCCAGACCTTGGGCATCCTCGGGCCCAATGGTGCCGGCAAGACGACGCTGTTCAACCTGATCAGCGGCGACGTGCGGGTCGATGCCGGAACGGTCCGCTTCGACGGCCGCGACGTGACCATGCTGCGCCCGCACCAACGCTGCCGTGGCGGCATCGGGCGCAGCTACCAGGTGCCGCAGCCCTTCGGCCACATGACGGTGTTCGAGAACCTGGTCACCGCCGCCTGTTTCGGCGGTGGCCAACCCGAGCGCGAAGCCTGGGCCACGGCGCGCGAGGTTCTGTCGGAGACCGGTCTGCTGGCCAAGGCCAACACGCTGGCCGGGAGCCTGACGCTGCTCGACCGCAAGCGGCTCGAGCTGGCGCGCGCCCTCGCCACACGGCCCAAGCTGCTGCTGCTCGACGAGATCGCCGGCGGGTTGACCGAGCATGAGGCGAAAGAGCTCGTCGATGAACTGAAGCGGATCAAGTCGCGTGGCGTGACGATGATCTGGATCGAGCATGTGGTGCACGCGCTGCTGTCGCTTGCCGACAAGTTGTACGTGATCAACTTCGGCTGCAAGCTCGCCGAGGGCGAGCCCCGCGAGGTGATGAACAACCCCGAAGTGCGGCGTGTCTACATGGGGATGGAAGTATGAGCGGCGCGCTGGTCGAGACCCGCGGCCTCGTCGCCGGGTACGGCGATGCACAGGCCTTGTTCGGCATCGACTTCAAGCTGCATGCCGGCGAGCTGGTGGCGATTATCGGCGCCAACGGGGCCGGCAAGAGCACGTTCCTCAAGGCGCTGACCGGCCTGGTCGGTGTGCCGCGGCAAGCCGTGCGTTATGCCGACGAAGACATCGGTGGCCTTAGGCCGGGCGAGATCGTGCGGCGCGGCCTGGCGATGGTGCCCGAGGGCCGCAGGCTCTTCCCCAGCCTGAGCGTGGAAGAGAACCTGCGGATGGGCGGCTTCGCCCGCCGTCCCGGCCCATGGAGCTTGGCGCGCCTGTATGCGCTGTTCCCCATCCTCCAGGACAAGCGGCGCTTGCCTGCGACCGAGTTGTCCGGTGGCCAGCAGCAGATGGTGGCCATCGGCCGCGCGCTGATGAGCAACCCGCAAGTCCTGCTGTGCGACGAGATCTCGCTCGGCCTGGCGCCCATCGTCATCAAGGAAATCTACGACGCCATGCCGGCCATCACGGCCGAAGGCATGAGCGTGGTCATCGTCGAGCAGGACGTGAGCGTCGCGCAGCGTGTCTCGAAGCGCCTGTACTGCTTCCAGGAAGGGCGCGTCGCACTGGCCGGCGACAGCCATGTGCTGACGCGCGCGCAGATCAGCGCGGCGTACTTCGGAGATTGAGAGAGCGATGATCGAAAACCTGCTTCAAGGCGTGCTGCTGGGCAGCCTGTACGCGTTGTTCGCGCTCGGCCTGTCGCTGATGTTCGGCGTGATGCGCCTGACCAATGTGGCGCATGGCGACTTTGTCGTGCTCGGCGCCTATGCCGCCATCGCCATCGCGACCGTGCTGCCCTGGCACCCGCTGGCGATCGGCGTGGCGCTGCTGCTGCCCGGTTTCGGCTTCGGCTATGCGCTGCAGCGCTACGTGCTCAACGGCACGCTCGGCAAGGATCCGCTGCCATCGATGGTGGTCACCTTCGGCTTGTCGATCGTGATCCAGAACGCGTTGCTGCAGCTCTTCTCGGCCGACCCGCGCTCGCTCGATGCCGGCGCACTGGGCACAGACAGCGTGCAGATCGGCGCGGGGATCGCGCTGGGCACCTTGCCGCTGTTGATCTTGATCATTTCGATCGCGTGCACGGCTGCACTGCAGTTGCTGTTCGACCGCACGGCGCTCGGGCGGGCGTTCCGCGCGGTCTCCGATGACCGCGAGATTGCCGAGCTGATGGGACTGGACGCGTCGAAGATCTACGCGCTGGCCACCGCCATCGCCTGCGCCCTGATCGCGCTGGCCGGCGTGCTGCAAGGCATGCGCACGACAGTGTCGCCAAGCGACGGTCCGCTGCTGCTGCTGTTCGCCTTCGAGGCCGTGATCATCGGCGGCATGGGTTCGTTCTGGGGCACTTTTATCGGCGCGCTGATCCTGGGCGTCGTGCAGCAGATCGGCTTTCAATTCGATCCGGGCTGGGGCATCTGGTTCGGCCATCTGGTGTTCCTGGCGGTGCTCGTCGTGAGGCCTCGCGGGCTGTTTCCGAGAACTCGCTGAGGCAATCAATGAACACGATCTTTCCCCTGCGGCCCGAGCATTCGGTGGCGATGGCGCCTTCGGTGTCCATCGGTTCTCCCGCGAACCCTGCAGCGTGGCGTCTGGCGTGGGTCGGCACCGGCACGGCCATCGTGGTGGCCGCGAGCCTGCCCTGGTGGGGCGAATCGAGCTGGATGCGCGAGTTCGTCGAGATCGCCTGCTACTTGATCTTCGCGATGATGTGGAACCTGCTGGCGGGCTATGGCGGCATGGTCAGCATCGGGCAGCAGGCCTACTTCGGAATCGGCGGCTACGCGATGCTGGCCCTCGGCAACTTCGCCGGCGTCAACCCGTTCATCGCGGTGCCGCTGGGCGCCATTGCCGCGGGGGTGATCGCGGTGCCCGTGTCCTGGGTCGCGTTCCGTTTGCAGGGCGGGTACTTCGCGATCGGTACCTGGGTGATTGCCGAGGTGTTCAGGCTCTCGTTCGCGAACATGAGCGTCGTCGGCGGCGGCTCGGGCACCAGCCTGACGGCACTGCGCGGCATCGACAAGGCCACGCGCGAGGGCGTCACTTACTGGACTGCGCTGGTCTGCGTCATCGCCGCGATCACGCTGGTGTATTTGTTCCTGCGCAGCAAGCGCGGCCTGGCGCTGCTGGCGATCCGCGACAACGAGGTGGCCGCCGAATCGCAGGGCATCGACGTGCGCGGCATGAAGCTCGCCGTGTATGTCGTCGCGGCCATCGGCGCGGCGCTGGCCGGCGCGTTGTACTTCCTCGGAAACCTGCGCATCAGTCCGGACGCCGCCTTCAGCGTCAACTGGACCGCGTTCGCGATCTTCATGGTCATCATCGGCGGCATGGGCCGCATCGAAGGTCCTATCGTCGGCGCTCTCATCTTCTGGGCGCTCAACAAGTTCTTCAGCGACTACGGCACCTGGTACCTGCTCGGTTTGGGGCTGATGGCGATCGTCGTCACGATCTTCTTCAAGCAAGGCTTGTGGGGCTGGGTCCAGCAGCGCTACGGGTGGGCTGTGTTTCCGACCCAGCGCAGGCTGGAATCCTGATCCGCAAAAGAGCCAACGGCGACATTGACTCGCAGACAGTTCACCCAGGCGGCCGGCGCGTTGGCCGGCCACGGCGGCGGTCGGCCGGGCATGGGCCGCGGATACGCTGAAGATCATGCATGCAGCGCGATGCTTGCCCTGCCCGCGCTGGCTCAAGAAAAGCGGATCGTGCTTGGCCAATCCGCTGCCTTCAGTGGCCCCGCTGCGCAACTCGGCATCCAGATGAACAAGGGTGCACGGCTTTATCTCGATGCACTGAACGCCAACGGCGGCGTCAATGGCCAGCAGGTGGAACTGCGCACGCTCGATGACGGCTACGAGCCTGACCGCTGCAAGGCCAACACCGACAAGTTCATCAAGGACGACGTGTTCGCCTTGTTGGCCTATGTCGGTACGCCGACTTGCGCAGCAGCCTTGCCGCTGGTCAACGAAGCCAAGATTCCGTTCTTCGGCCCGTTCACTGGTGCGGAATTGCTGCGCGACCCGTTCAGCCGCTATGTCTTCCACGTGCGCGCCTCGTACTACCAGGAGACGGCAGAGGTCGTCAAGCAGCTCACCACGCTCGGGCTCAACAAGATCGCCGTGTTCTATCAGAACGACTCGTACGGCAAGGCGGGGCTCGAAGGCGTGACCCGTGCGCTCAAGCAGCTGAACAAGACGCTGAGCGACGAGCTTGGCAAGGAAGGTCGCGGTGTCGTCGTCAGCCAGGTCATGCCGTTCCCATTTGCTCCGATCACGCCGATCTCGAACGAGTTTCTCGACGCAATCGGGAAGTCCGCAGGCGCTGTGAAGCCGAACTATTCGAGCATGGAAGGCTATGTGGTGGCGAAGGTGTTCGCCGAGGGCCTGAAGCGCGCCGGACGCAATCCTTCGCGCGATGCGCTGATCAACGGGCTCGAGTCGATTCAGAACGCGAGTTTCGGAGGCTTCAAGGTCAACTTCGGCCCGCGGCTGCACACCGCGTCTCGGTTCGTCGATTTGTCGATGCTCTCCGAATACGGAAAAGTGCGACGCTGACGCTGCAAACTCAAGGAGTGACCATGCCTTTCTTCCTCTGGCCCATGCTGTTCTGGATGGTGCTGTTCATGCCCTTCGGGGGGCCCCATGGGCCGGTTGGCTGGCGTGCTGAATAGCATCCGCTGCATTCGAAATCGCACCGAGTGGAACGGGCACGCAAGACGACGGCGATCTTCATCGCTCGTCGCACTGGCGCGCGGCTCGGGAACTTCGGCCTAATCGCGGCCGTAAACGGCATCGACGCTCCACGGGCCGGCCCCCAGTGCCGCCACGGCCAACATCCCGCCCACCACCGCCAGGTTCTTCAGGAACATCAGCTGCTGCATGTACTGCTGGTCCGCGGGCATGGACCAATAGGCATGAAACATCAGCGTGGCGACAGCCGTGAAGATCGCCAGTGCCAGGGCGGCCCAGCGAGCCTTGAATCCGACGATCAGCGCGATGCCGGCGAGGACTTCGAACAGCCCCACGAGCAGCGCCAGGCTCGGCATGTTCGGCAGGCCGCCGCTGGCCATGAACTGCGCCGTTGCGCCGGCGTTGGTCAACTTGCCGAAGCCCGCCAGGATGAACATCAGCGCGAGAAGGAATCGCCCGCCAAGCAGCAGGGAGGATTTGGTCGAATCGTTCATGTTGTCTCCTGTTGGGTCAGCCGAACATCCGGGCTGCGAGCTGTGCGACGTGGCGTCCCTGAAAGCTCGCCAGCGCGAGCTCCTTGGCGCTCGGCTGGCGTGAGCCATCGGCCCCCGCGAGCGTGGTGGCGCCGTACGGCGTGCCGCCTGAAATCTCGTCCATCTGCATCAGCTCGGGCGCCGAGTAGGGCAGGCCGACCACCAGCATTCCTTGGTGCAGCAGCGTGCTGTGAAAGGAGGTGATCGTCGTCTCCTGTCCACCGTGCTGGGTTCCGGTGCTCGCAAAGACGCTGCCGATCTTTCCGATCAGCGCACCCTTCATCCAGAGGCCTCCGGTCTGGTCGAGAAAATTGCGCATCTGTGCCGCCATGTTCCCGAAGCGCGTCGGCGTGCCGAAGATGATCGCGTCGTAGTCGGCGAGTTCGGCCGGCTCGGCGATCGGTGCTGCCTGGTCCATCTTCATGTGCGCGGCCAGTGCCGCTTCCTTCGGCATGAGCTCGGGTACGCGCTTGATGCTCACTTCGGTACCCGCAACGGAACGCGCACCTTGCGCCTCGGCTTGCGCCATGGCCTCTACGTGACCGTAGCTGCTGTAGTAAAGAACCAATACTTTCGCCACCTGAATCTCCTCTTTAGCGTGTGAAGTCGGTATTCATTGCCGCCGCAGAGTAGCTTCAGCGCCGCGTGAGCGGCAGGCGAAATATTGCGAACGCGAGGTTCGGTTTTTCGCAACCGTCATCGCCGCAACAGCCCTCGTGGCGGACACCCATGGCAGGCCACGCCGGGTTCGCAATTTCCGAACTCCGGATCCGCTTTTCGAGCGCGCGCAACGCGATGCGCGCCACCTAGACTCGCGCCGCCCTGATCGGGTCACGCATTCGCTTCACACACTCTGCCAATCAAGTTCCACGACTCCACGGACGGACACAACATGCACCATCTGCCTCGCTCTGAAACCCATTCCTCGCTGCTCGGCCGGCTCGCCCTGGCCGCGGCGATCGCGACGACCGCGACCCCATCGTTCGCAACCGAGGGTGGCGGCTCCACCTGGCCGCTGGGCCTGGAAAACTTCCTGGCGGCTGCCCTGCCTCCTCCCGGCTTCTACGGCATGGTGTTCGGCAACTACTACCATGCCGACCGCCTGATTGACGGCCAGGGCAACACGATCCCCCTGGCGTTCGACGTGAAGGCCGCCGTGCTTGCTCCGAGAGGGGTGTGGGTGACCGGCGAGAAATTTCTCGGCGGCCAGCTGGCGTTTCACGTGGTCGCGCCGCTGGTGAACCTGAAGGTCAGCGTCGCCGGCACCAGCCAGACCAAGAGCGGGCTCGGCGACATGGTGGTCGGCCCGGTGCTGGGCTATCACTACAGTCCTAAGCTACACAGCGTGGCGGCCCTCGACATCGGCCTGCCGACGGGTCACTTCGACAAGAACGATCTGGCCAACATCGGCCGCAACTACTGGACCATCCGGCCGGTCTGGGCGATGACCTACATCGAACCGACCGGCTTCAACGGCGATTTCGTGGCGCTGTACAACCACAACCTCAAAAACAAGGACACCGACTACAAGTCCGGCGACGAGGTGAACGTCGACTACAGCCTGGGCTGGGGTCTGGGCAACGGTTTCGTCGTGGGCGTGGGCGGCCACTTGTACCGGCAGATCGCCGACGACAAGCAGGCCGGCACATCGGTCGGCACCGATGGAAATCGCGGGCGCTCCGGCTCGATCGGCCCCAGCATCATGTACAACAGCAACAAAGGCTGGTTCTTCACCGTGAAGTGGCAGAAGGAAGGCGGCGTGCGCAACAAGGCCGAAGGCAACGCGTTGTGGGTGAAGGCCGTTTTCCCTCTTGGGTGAAGGCCGTTTTTCCTCTTTGACTCGTTCCCGAAATCACGCACTCGTGGGCCACTCTTCATTGGAGTCGATGCATGAGGGCGGCGTGGTATGAGAAGCAGGGCGGAGCCGGGGAGGTCCTCGTTGTTGGCGAGATGCCCGACCCGGTTCCGCAGGTTGGTGAAGTGCGCATTCGGGTGCGGGCATCGGGGGTGAACCCGGGCGAGATCAAGAAGCGTCAGGGGTGGCTGGGTTCAGCCATGCCGTATCCGCGTGTCGTCCCGCACAGCGACGGCGCGGGAGAGATCGACGCAGTGGGTGTTGGCGTTGACCCATCGCGGGTCGGCGAACGGGTGTGGTGCTTCGGTGCGCAGTCGTATCGCCCCTTTGGCACCGCAGCGCAGTATGTGGCGGTCCCGGCGTGGCAGGCCGTCCGCCTTCCCGATGGTGTCCCTTTCGAACAGGGTGCATGCCTGGGCATTCCGGGGATCACCGCTCATCGAGCTGTCTTCGCCGACGGGCCGGTCAAGGGTGCCACCGTGCTGATCGCCGGGGCCACGGGCGCAGTCGGATCCGTCGCCGCTCAACTGGCCGCTTGGGGCGGCGCCCTCGTCATCGGCACGGTTCGCAGCGCTCACGATGTGCAGCGGGCCCTGCAACTCGGCTCGACGCATGTCGTGATTGGCTCTGCCGAGGATGCAGTGGCGCAGATCCGCAGGATCGCGCCGGGCGGCGTTGACCGAGTCGTCGAAGTGGCATTCGGCCCGAACGCCGCGTTCAACTCGCAGCTTGTCTCCCAAGGCGCGGTCATCGCGACGTATGCGACGCCGGACCCTGAGCCTGTGCTGCCCTATTGGCCGCTCGCGTTTCAGAATGTTGTCATCAGGCTGCTCGGCAGCGATGATTTCCCGCAGGAGGCCAAGCGACAGGCGGCCGCGGACTTGGTCTCGTGCCTGGAAGCGGGAGCGCTTCGCACCGAGATCCGCCAGGTCTTTCCACTGGATCGCATCGCTGACGCGCATCGCGCGGTCGAGAACCCCACGGGCTCTGGACGAGTGGTCATAGGGATTGTCTAGAGATGTGTCGGTCGGCAGTCAATCTTGAACGACGGCTTCGCGGCAACCGTCCGGCACGTCCTTCAGGTACGCGTGCGGCTCATGCCGGTTCAGCCGCGGGACAGGGCGCGAGACGCCTCACCAAATCGAGAATGGCCTTCGACGCGAATTGATTGGCCAGCGTCGCCAAGGTCCGGGCGAGACTTTCGTACTGCGGCCACCTCACCTTTCCTGTCGCACCTATCGCGGCCGAAGGGGCAGACCAAGTAGTCGCCTTTCGCACCGAGAGCGAATCCACTCGAACAGACACGGTGCCCGGCGTGATCTGCCGTCGTTTCGGCGGTGGTGTTCGAAATGAGTGTGCTGGCAGCGGAAACTCGCGGCGGACGATCCAGCTGACACTGCGTGGCGATGTGCTCAGTCCGCGACGCGTAGCAAGAACTCCTGTTTGACCTCCCCGCCGTCGACCACCCTTTCGCTGACGTCGAGCACGAACTGCTGTCGTTTGCGTTCGCGAGCGAGCTCAAACAGCTCTCCGATTCGCTTGTCGCTGTTGACGGCAAAGATGAAGACACGCCGTGCACCCGCGAGCGAGCTTGGCGCGGCATCGCTTCCCTCGGAGGCATGCACAACGCACTCGCGCGTAGACCAGCAAACCTTGTCGATCACTCCGTTCACGGTGATGGTGCGCTGGACCTTCGCAGGAGTGTCCGGCACGTTCGCCATCTCCAGCGCCCGCGCCTCGCGCCCTGACAGTTGCAGGTAGATCTCGTGCCGGCGACTGAGCCGCACCAGTGGAACGATCGTCGAGTTCACGACCTCGCCGTCCGTCAGCCACTCGGGTCGCCTGCAGATCAGGCCCGGCTCATCGACGAACAGGTCGCCGTCGGGGCACAACTCGTACGAGATGCGACGCAGGGTCCACTTCGCGCACTCAATCTCGTCCCCGATCTCCTTGAGCATCCCCTTGGAAATGCGCGTCCCCGCCTGGGGCACCACGTACAAGGCAACGCCAAGGCGATCGACCTTGTCGCCGGGCTCGATTTCTCCCAAGATGTAGGCGATGCCCTGAGCCGACAGGTTCGCCGCCTCCCAGTAGGCCTCGACGAGACTGCGGAGCGCCTTGAGCAGGTGCTCGAGCGCGCTCGCCGAGCGTTTCAAGTTTCCGACGACATCACCCTCGACTCGAAGCGCTTGTCGGGCCACGAGCAACATCAGCGCCAGCTTCGTGCCGGGTGCGCCGAGCGCCAGAAATTCCTTTTCGGTCATGGACAGGTCCTCCCTGCTGTGATGAACAGGAGACCAACGTTGCCGAGGTTTGACGATGCCCGCTACCGGAAATGGCCCCTCAAATCGCCCCCTTTCCGCCCGGGCCCTGCCAGCATGCTCTCGGGATAGTCATGACGCAGCGACGAATTTCGGCCCAATTCGCGCAGATTTCGTCGGCAAGATGAGCTCGCCGAATCGCCGTAGGGTTGCGACCGGGGCAGAGCAGGTGCGACCTGGACCTACGTGGGCAACCACGCGGACAGCACGTGCATGACGCGATGAAACTGGTTCATCTGGGTGAGCGCTGCCCGGGTGTTCTCGCGCAGGATGAAGCCGATTCGCTGCCGGCCCTGGCCGCGGTACTGCGCGCGGGCCAGCGGCACCGTGCCGGTCACGATGGCGAGCGAACCCAGGCCCTGCAGGTCGCGCAGATGTCGGCTCACGACGTCCATGTCCAGCGCCGCCTCGAATTCGTCCTTCTGCACGCGCAGTTCGAGACAGTCCGCCGGCATGCCGGCGGACAAGCACCACTCCAGGAGCACCGACACTTCCTCCAGGCTGCCGAGGACGAGCGGCGTGCGATCCGCGCGGTATCGCGTCTGCCACACCAGGCAGACGCTGCGGGTGAGCTGGATGAATCGCGCGTCGTCGAAGCGCTTCGCGAGTCCGCGCAGGAAGGGCTGCACGCGCGCGGTCTCGGCCGGGCTACGCGACCCGCACGTTCGTGCAGCAAGGCGAGCGACGCGTCGGTCGGCTGCCAGCCCGAGTCCTTGATGTCGTAGCCGGCGCGCTGCCGAGCCCCGAACTCGCTGACGAACAACGCCTGGACCTGGGCGGCCGGCATCAGCAGCGTCTGCTCGACACCGTCGAGCCGACCCCGCCGATGTGCGAGATCCAGTGCGCGGTCGGCCAGCGCCACGTCCAGATCTGGCTCGGGCGGCACCGGGCGCGGTGGGAGTGCCGGCTTCCAGGTCCCCGTCCATCCTTGCTTGCCGATGTCGTCGAACCGGCTACGATGCAAGTGGCGAACGAATGCCTCGTCGATGCCGATGCGCCGACCGTGGACAAACGCCGCCCTCTCTGGCAGCGGGACGCCGGCAACATAGGTCAGCGTTGCGCGGTCCAGCGAAACCGGCGACTGCGCGAAGACCCGGTCCAGTGGTTCGGCGCTCAGAAGATCGTCCAGGTGGTAGTAGCAGCGTTGACCGGTAGCGGGCGACGCATGGCCGAGCACCAGCGCGGCCGCCCACAAGCCGCGCTTGCTTCGCTGGGGCCGGTCTAGCAGCAGGCTGCGGGCTTCTCGCGGATCGCAGGGCCCGAGGACTCGGTGGAATACCTCCCGCGCATGCTTCTCACGAGGTAGCGACTCCAGGGTCATCAGGCACTCCAGCCTGCTCGCGAAACTGTGCCGCCCATGGTGGATGCGCATGCGCGCTTCGCCAGTCACCGCGCGCAATGCCTGCGCGATGCGCGAGCAGACGGCGGTTCGGTCCATCAGCGTGCGCGGCCGATCGCGATCGCCGAAAAGGGCGGCCATCCGGTCGCAGCTCGCCATCTCGTCGATGTGCTCGATCCAACCGTCGACGATGCGCCGCTCTGTCTTCAACAAAGGTCCGATCAACGGCACCTGCCGGATGCCGGCATCGGTCTTGATCTCCCGGTAGTCGTTGGGTCGCAAGAGGACGATCAACTGATCGCCGCGCCAGACGATGTCCTTGCGGCGCGGTCCCATCGCCTCGGACACCCGCGCGCCGAAGCGGTAGACGAGCAGCCAGACAAACGCCTGCAGCAGCCGGGTGCGCGGATCGGCGCCTTCATCTTCCAACAAGAGCGCAAGAGCCGCCTCGTACTCACCCCATGTCAGGAAACCTGCATCGACGTTGGTCGAGCGCACCAAAGTTGCCGGCACGATCTCCGCCCACTCCACCGGCGGCAGTCCCTGCTGGACCATCAGGTAGGAATGGAACTCCTGGAGCCGCCCCAGCCGTAGTAGTAGCGCACGCAACTGGCCGCACGCAGCTCCTGGCCCGCCGCACCGTGCTGCATCAGATGCAGCAGCCACTGCACCAGCGCCCGCGCGATGTCGGGGGCCTGCGCATCTCGATCGAGCAGGGCAAGCAGGTCGGGGATCAGTAGTTCCTTCTGGTTGCGCGAGCGGTTGGTGGACTCGGCGGCGTCCGTGCCGAGCCCGCGAATTCGGGCGTGGGTCGCCTTGTTCACCTTGCGGTGCAGCGCCAGACCGCGGGCACGCGCTTGCGCAAGGGTTGCGTCATCCGGGCTGCGGGGCAGAGAGGGCAAGAGCCGGTCCGGCGCCGACTGGTTGGACACTTTGGCTGGTGTAGAAGACTCGCTGCGCAGTAGCCGTACCGCCTCGCGAGCCGGCTTGCCGGTCAAGAGGCGGATCCAGTCCTGCGGCGGCAGGCCGACGCCGCCGGTACTGCCTTCGAGGTGTCCCGCCAGATGACCGGGAAGCGCGAGACGGGCACGCGCACCGACGCACTGCGCGTGCCAGCGAAGGGCGGCCCGTTCGTCCGCGAACTGGCCCACGTGGGCACCTTCGAGGCGCCCACGAATGGTCTGAATCAGATCCCGGGTCTCGGCGAGCCGGTTCGGGGCTGAGCGATCCATGTCGACACGCGCGGACAGGCGGGCCAGCAAGAGCGCGGACAGGGGATGCAGCCGGTAGCGGCGGTACATCGCCGTCTCACCGTTGCCCGGTTCGGCAATCTGCACGAACAGCCCCAGGCTGCCCGCGTCGAGCAAGGTGAATTCGGACTCCCGACACATCACCAGCAGCGTCGGCACATCACTGACGAGGCTGTGGATGGCCATGCTCACGACCGCCTCGGCAATCGTGCGGCCCGCAGACGCCGCCAATTGCCGGAGGCTCCGGGCCCGATCGAACAAGATGCCCGCGAACGCCGCCGCGAGGTCCTGACCGAGCCGTGCGTGGTTTAGCGCGTCGATGCCGAAGGCCGGAGCCGGCAACGGTAGCCGCACAAAGCTCGCCGGCAGCTTGAGCGTGAGCGAGTAGCGGCGGCGCGCCCAAGCCAGCACCCGGTGTGCACGCCGGCATGCGTCGAGCTCGATGAGCGTCGTCGGGCGGTTCTTGCCAGCGAGGATCGTGGCGAAGACTGCGTCGACATCCTTCTGTTCGAGGGTTGCCAGTGACTTGCGTCGCAGCTGCTTCTTCAGCGCCTCATGGATGCGTTGGCGAACCGCCGTCATCGATCGCTCGATGGTCCTGCTGCGCCGCTGCACCCCGAGTTCGATCGCCCGTGGCACCGAGGGCGTCTCATTCGTGGAGCGTCTTCGGACTGGGGCCAGTGGGCTCGGCAGGGCTTGCCAGCCGTGATCGCGCAAGTGGGCGTCGAGCACCGCACGCAGCGGTTCGAAGTCGGCCGGGCCCAATGGCGACTGCGGGCCGAGCGCCGGCTGTGTGTGCTCGGTGCAAGGCGATGAGCTCGGCTCGCAAACCCTGGTGTTCGAGCCCGGCCGGGTGCGCGCGGGCGACTACGAGTTCAACGTCGGCACGGCGGGCAGTTGCACGCTGGTGCTGCAAGCGGTATTGCCGGCCTTGATGCTCGCATCCGAGCCCAGCCGTGTGTCGCTCAGCGGTGGCACGCACAATCCCATGGCGCCGCCGTATCACTTCCTCGAACGGAGCTTTGCGCCGCTGCTGCGCCGCCTCGGCGTGGGCATCGATCTCGAACTGCGGCGCCACGGCTTCTATCCGGCGGGTGGCGGCGAGATCGCGACGTCGATCCGGCCGGCTGCGAACAGCTTGACGCCATTCGATCTGACCGATCGCGGTCTCGTCCACGAGCAGTTCGCCGAATGCCTCGTGCCGGCCTTGCCTCATTCGGTGGCGGTGCGCGAGTTGGCAGCGGTGGGGCGTGCGTTGGGATGGTCTGGTGAACAGTTGCGCACTCCCGCCGTGCGTCAGAACGAAGGGCCGGGCAACGCCTTGATGGCCACGCTCGCGCACGAGCATGTGACTGAAGTTTTCACGAGCTTTGGTGAGAAGGGTGTGAGCGCCGAACAAGTCGCCAACGCTCTCGCCAAGGAGGTGAAGGCGTTCCAGGCGAGTGACGGCGTGCTGGGACCGCACCTCGCAGATCAGTGGATGCTGCCGCTTGCGCTGGCGGTCGCTGGGAAGGGTGGCTCAGCGGCCTTCACCTGCAGCGAGATGACAGACCACGCCAGAACCAACATCGGTGTGATCGAAAGGTTCTTGCCGGTGCGGTTTGCTGTCGATCCAAGCGGAGGAGGGTGGCGTGTCCGTCTGGCCGCCGACACGCACCTATAACGGCAATGTGGCGTGGTCACGGGCGGGCGGCACGCGGGTGTGACTGTCTGGCGGTCAAGTTTGATGCGGAACGACTGGAGCGGGTCGGGGGCGAGTCGGCTGAATCGCTGAATAGGCAAGCCAAGCCGCTTGAAGCTGCGATCTGAATCTGTGAGCGCGACAGCGGTCGCACGAGATTGTCGGTCTCGGCCACGAGCCGTATTTCGATCAAGCGATCAAGCCGACCGATCGGCCGCTTCAGACTGGGTGCTGACGGTCGACCTGGGCTTCTGAACGCCCGCTCGCGCCATCGAATGCGCCTTGTACGTCTCATTGAAGTCGATGGTCTCTTCGAATACCGACTTGCCTTCGTTGTCCAACGAGGGAATCGACTTGTAGAGGTCCCAGGTGCATTCGTAGTTGTCGGTCGTCAACATGCGTCCGCCGCCGTCGCGGATCATGAAGGCGGCGGCGGCCATCGATCCGATTCTGCCACCCAGGAGATAGGCCTTGGCATTGGTGTTCATGTCGTGTGGTTCCGCAGGTTAGTTGGGGCTAAGACAAGTGGCTCGATCGGTGGGCAAGCGGGTCTCGGCGCGTCGCGATATGGAAGACGAGTCCGGCGAGCCAGACCAACGCGGGGACCAACAGCAGCCACCTGAAATCGGAGTGCAGCGCAAAGTTCGTTGCGCTCATGAGCGCAACGGTGAACGCACCAGAAAGGGCGACGACCCATGACGTGCCCCTCAACCGCAGCGGCATGGCCACCTGGGCAACGAACAGCGTGAGGACACCGGCGCCCACCATGAATCCGCCCATGACTGTGAACACTCTCTTCAACCAGCCTTCGAGACCCGGCGCAGCCGCCTGAATCTGTGCGAGGGTGGCGCTCATGAAGCGCGTGTCTTCCGGCAAGAGGGGAGGCCGCAGCAGGATGAAGTACAGGCCCAGGCCAATGAGCCAAACCCCGCACGCGCTGAGCAGCCACGTCGAGACCTGGTGATCTTTGGTGCGTGGGTTCATGGTGTTGACTTTCAGGTGGGGGTCACCCTTCCTTTGCCCTTGCAAACTAGGCGCACTTCGACGTGCGGTCTGTGCGCTGGCAGACAGTCACGCAATTCTTTCCCGCGCAGACTCGATCCACCGAGCGGATTCCCGCTGCCTGCCGCAGCGGGAATGAACTGCTGGACAGATGCTGCCCTCGGCTCGAGCAGGCGTGCGTGTGCGTTGGCGCACAGACGAAACGCGCCGGCGCGTGAATGCTTTCCTCCATGCCCGATCCCTTGTCACCCGACCTTCTTCGAAGGATGCATGCGTATTGGCGTGCGGCGAACTACCTGTCGGTCGGGCAGGTCTATCTGCAGGGCAATCCGCTGCTCGAATCCCCGCTCACGCTAGAACACATCAAGCCACGTCTGCTGGGACATTGGGGCACGACGCCGGGTTTGAACTTTCTCTATGTCCACCTGAACCGGTTGATCAAAGAGAACGATCTGAACATGATCTACGTCATCGGGCCCGGCCATGGCGGCCCGGGTCTGGTGGCACAGACCTACCTGGAAGGGTCGTACACGGAGCGCTACCCGGCGATCGAGCGCAACCGCAACGGTCTCGAGCGGCTCTTTCGCCAGTTCTCCTGGCCCTACGGAATTCCCAGTCACGTCTCGCCGGAGACTCCCGGCTCCATCCACGAAGGTGGAGAGTTGGGCTATTCATTGGCGCATGCCTATGGCGCTGCTTTCGACAATCCGGATCTGATCGTCAGCTGCATCATCGGCGACGGCGAAGCAGAAACCGGTGCGCTGGCCACCAGCTGGCACTCCAACAAATTCCTGAATCCAGCGCGCGATGGCGCGGTGCTGCCGATCCTTCATCTCAACGGTTTCAAGATCGCCAATCCGACCATGCTGGCTCGCATCAGCCGCCAGGAACTGACGGAGTTGATGCACGGCTATGGCTACGAGCCGCACTTCGTCGAAGGCGACGATCCGGCGCTCGTGCATCAATCTCTCGCCGGCACGCTCGATACGATCCTGGCGCAAATTCGCCAGATTCAAAGCGCCGCACGGTCTCTCGCCGACAAGGTGCGCCCGCAGCGTCCGCGCTGGCCCATGATCGTCTTCCAAACGCCCAAGGGATGGACAGGGCCCAAATTCGTCGACGGCAAGCCGGTCGAGGGCACTTGGCGCGCACACCAGGTTCCGATCGCGGACTTCAAGGCACCCGAACATCTGAAGCAACTCGAAGATTGGTTGAAGAGTTACCGGCCGCACGAATTGTTCGATGAACAAGGCCGATTCCGCGAGGAGTTCGCCACGCTCGCCCCGACGGGCCATCGACGCATGGGCTGCAATCTGCACGCCAATGGCGGCGAGTTGTTGCAGCCTCTGGCCATGCCCCATTTCCATGACTACGCCGTCGCGGTGCCCGAGCCCGGCAGCGTCGAGGCGGAAGCGACGCGCGTTCTCGGGAAATTTCTGCGCGACGTGATGAAACTCAATCTGGAAAGGGGCAACTTCCGGATCTTCGGCCCGGACGAGACCGCGTCGAACAGGCTGGAGGCGGTGTACGAAGTCTCCGGCAAGGCTTGGATGGCCGATGTCGAAGAAGGCGACAACCACCTCAGCGTGAACGGCCGCGTCATGGAGGTGCTGAGCGAGCATCTGTGCGAAGGCTGGCTCGAAGGCTACCTCCTCACCGGGCGTCATGGCCTGTTCTCGTGCTACGAGGCCTTCATCCACATCATCGATTCGATGCTCAACCAGCATGCCAAATGGCTGAAAGTGACCAGGAAGATCCCCTGGCGCAAACCGATCGCATCGCTGAACTACCTGCTCACGTCGCATGTCTGGCGACAGGACCACAACGGCTTTTCGCACCAGGATCCCGGTTTCATCGACCATGTCGCCAACAAGAAGTCCGAAGTCGTGCGCATCTATCTGCCGCCGGATGCCAACTGCCTTCTGTCGGTTGCCGATCACTGTTTGCGCAGCCGCAACTACATCAACCTGATCATCGCCGGCAAGCAACCCGAGTGGCAGTGGCTCGACATGGATTCGGCCGTTCGCCACTGCACGGCCGGGGCGGGCATTTGGCGCTGGGCCAGCAACGACGCCGCCAACGACCACGATGCGCCCGACGTCGTCATGGCCTGCGCCGGCGACGTGCCGACACTGGAGACACTCGCTGCCGTCACGCTTCTGCGCACGTACGTGCCTGACATCCGGGTCCGAGTCGTCAACGTGGTGGATCTGATGGTGTTGCAGCCTCAGTCCGAGCATCCCCATGGCCTGGAGGATCATGACTTCGACGAGCTGTTCACCACCGACAAGCCGGTGATCTTCGCCTTTCATGGCTACCCCTCGATGATTCACAAGCTGACCTACCGACGGCGCAATCACGACAACATTCATGTGCGCGGCTACCAGGAGGAAGGCACCACCACGACGCCGTTCGACATGGTCGTGCTGAACAATCTCGACCGCTATCAGCTCGCGCTGGACGCCATTCGGAGAATTCCACGGCTTGGCGGCCAGGTGGAGAAGGCGACGGCGCGTTACTGGGCGACCATGGAGCGTCACAGGCTGTACATCAGCGAGCACGGCGACGACATGCCCGAGGTCCGCGACTGGCGCTGGAAGCCGTGAGCACCACGTTTGCGCCGGCCTTCGGCAGCACTGCCGCTGAGCGCCGGTTGAATGTTCTCGCGCTGAACAGCGGCTCTTCCTCGCTCAAGTTCGGTTTGTACTGCGTGGGATCTTCACGCTCCGACATGCTGATCTCCGGTGTGGCCGAGTCGATCGGCGACGGCACGAGCAAATTCTCCGCACAGGACTCGCGCCGGAAAGAGTTGCTCTCCGAGACAACGTTCCTTCCCAGCCAACGGGAAGCGATCATCCGCATCGGACGCCTTCTCGCCGAGTCCGACATGCCGGCACCTGCCGCCATCGGGCATCGAATCGTGCATGGCGGACCGAAGCTTCGACAGCATTGCGTCATTGACGATTTGGTCTTGCGCCAGCTCGAGGCGGCCACGCCCTTCGCGCCACTGCATACGCCATCGGCTCTGTCGGTCATCCGCTTTGCGCGCGAGCACTTTCCCGGGATGGCGCAGGTGGCGTGTTTCGACACCGCCTTTCACGCCGACTTGGCCGAGGTCGCACGTGTCCTTCCGATTCCCAAGGCGTTGCGGTCGGAGGGCATTCAACGCTACGGGTTTCACGGCCTGTCGTGCGAATCGATCGTGCGCCAACTCGCGGACGATCTGCCGGACCGCCTGGTCATCGCGCATCTCGGCAATGGCGCCAGCGTCACCGCGGTCAAAGGCGGCAGATCGATCGACACCAGCATGGGGCTGACGCCCACCGGCGGGGTGATCATGGGCACGCGCAGCGGCGATCTCGATCCTGGCGTTCTGGTCTATCTGATGCGGGAGAAGAAGTTCGATGCGGCCATGCTCGAAGAGCTTGTCGATCACCGATGCGGCCTGCTCGGCATCTCGGGCGTCGGCAGCGACATGCGGCGCCTTCATGAAGCCGCTTCGTCGAACGCCGATGCGCGACTTGCCATTCAAATGTTCTGCTACTCCGTGCGCAAGCAGGTGGCCGGGATGATCGCGGTACTTGATGGCGTGGACCTGATCGTCTTCACCGGTGGCATTGGCGAACATGACGGCGAAGTTCGCGCCGCGATCTGCAGCGGCTTGTCCTGGATCGGCGTCAGCCTTGACGAAGCGCGGAACCTGTCCGCGAGCAATCCCATCAACGATTCCGCATCGCGCTGCGCGGTGCGGGTCCTCGCCTCGCAGGAAGACGAGCAGATCGCCCGCCACACCTGGGAGTCCACCAGCCCCAAGGAGAAGCAATGCAACTCGGCATGATCGGTTTAGGTCGCATGGGCGCCAGCATGGTTCGGCGCCTGCTGACAAAGGGGCACGAATGTGTCGTCTTTGCGAGGCGGCCCTCGGTGGTCGCCGAGCTGCAGAAAGACGGTGCTACCGGGACCGCATCGCTGCAGGAGATGGTCTCTCGCATGGCCAAGCCCCGCGCGATCTGGCTGATGGTGCCGGCTGCGGCCGTCGACCAGGCGATCGGGGACCTCGCCCCGCTTCTCGAGGCCGGCGACATCCTTGTCGATGGAGGCAATTCGCACTACCGCGACGACATCCGGCGCGGCACCGCGTTGCTGACGCACGGCATCCACTACCTGGACGTCGGAACCAGCGGCGGCGTTGCCGGGCTCGAACGCGGCTACTGCCTCATGATCGGCGGCGAGGCCGACATCGTCGAGCACTTGCGGCCGATCTTTTCCGCTCTCGCCCCCGGCGTGGCAGCCGCAGCCCGCACCCCCGGGCGACCGGTTGGCGTCGGCAGCGCCGAAGAGGGCTTCCTGCACTGCGGCGCGCATGGCGCCGGCCACTTCGTCAAGATGGTTCACAACGGCATCGAATACGGTGTGATGGCCGCCTACGCCGAGGGCCTGAATATCCTGCGCAACGCCAATGTCGGCAAGCGCAGGCACGAGCACGATGCCGAGACCACACCGCTGCGCGACCCGGAGTTCTATCAATACGAAATGAACCTGCCCGAGATCGCGGAAGTCTGGCGCCGCGGCAGCGTGATCGGCTCCTGGCTGCTCGACCTGACCGCGTCGGCCTTGCGCAAGGAACCGGAGCTCGAGACCTACGCCGGCCGTGTTTCCGATTCGGGCGAGGGTCGCTGGACGATCCAGGCGGCGATCGACGAAGGCGTACCCTCGCACGTCCTCAGCGCGGCACTGTACGAACGCTTCACGTCGCGCGGCAACGCCGACTTTTCCAACCGGGTTCTGTCGGCGATGCGGCACGAGTTCGGCGGCCACGTCGAGAAACCCATCGCATGACCACTCGCGAAGGGCTTGTGTTCCTTCTCGACGTGGACAACACGTTGCTCGACAACGACCAAGCGGCGACCTGGTCGATTTCGACATCGGCCCGCTGCTCGAGCCTGACAGTGGCCGACCGAACTGTCATGAACTCGGCTGCCGCGCCCGCAACCAGCTTCCATCAAAGCCCGCCCGCCGCAACCCGCACGCGATGTACGGACACTTTCGCGTGAGCTTCCACAACATGCCGCTGCGATAGTTTTCGATCATCAGGACGATCGGCCCCTGGTTGAGCCCGAAGTGCCATGGCGAGACCCAGTAACCGTAGGGATTGCCTGCGTTCCCCGGGTGGGACGGGTTGAAGGAAGCCTTGAAGCCGTAGGAATTGAATTCGGTCAACTTGGCCTGGTAGATGCAGTACTCGAGCGCGGGCAGCACGATCTCGGGCGCGAATGGCAGCGACGCCACGACGGCCCAGGGTGCGATGGTGCCGTCGTCGGGACCGTACGGCACGCCGCGCCCGAGGTAGTCGAAGAACTGGCGCTCGATGCCGTCGACCTTGAGGGTGTTCGGGCCGGGCCCTTCGCTCGCCGTGATTCCCCAGCAATGGATGCCGTATGCCTTGAACCTGAGCGGGTTGGCGATCGCGTACTGCTGTTGCACATAGGTTGCACGGCGGCTGTTCTCGAAATAGTCGATGCCCTTGTCGCGCATGAAAGCATCCTGGATGCCTCTGAAGTCGATCCAGACATGCGAGAGCTGATGGGTGAACAGCGGCCCGGCGTACAGATAGTCCTGCCCGTAGGAATGCTCCCAGCGGTACGTGGAGGTCCATGCCGCGTAGCTCTGCTCGGGCAGTGGATGAGTCGGCGAGCCCAGGCCCAGCACATACAGCAGCAGCGCCTCGTCATAGCCTTCCCACCGGTAGTCGAGGAAGCCGCTCTCGGGTTTCCAGCCGTGCGTCACGGTCGCGCCCTGGTTTTGCGCCCATTGCCAATCGGCCCGGCGATAGAGCGCGTCGCCAAGGGAGCGAATTTCACTCTCGTCGGCTGTATTGGCGTCGAAATAGGTCGCCGCCGTCAATGCGCCGGCCAACAAGAAGGCGCTGTCCACGGTCGACAGTTCGCATTGCCAGGCGCGGCGTCCGCTCTGCATGTCGAGAAAGTGATAGTAGAAGCCCTGGTAGCCGGTCGCATCGGGTTCGGGCCCTTGCGGGCTGTTCCAGAAAAAGCGCAGCGTCGTCAGCGTTCGCTCCACCGCCGCGGCCCGCGACATGAAGCCACGCTCGACACTGACCGGGTAACACGCCAACGCGAGGCCGATGGCGGCAATGCTCGCCGGCCAATCCGCCGCGGTCTTGTCGATCACGAGGCCGTTGGCCGGATTCGTCTCGTGCAGGAAGTACCCGAACGTTTCGCGCTGCAGTCTGTCCAGAACGACATCGACGGTCGGTTTGCCCCTCATGAAGGTACCAAGCCAGCGATCCCCGTCACGGCGTCGGCAGTCATGCGGCGAGTGCACCAGGCTGCGTAGGCCCGACCGAAGAGCAGCGCGAGCGCATGGGCGATGCCACGCGGCGGAAGCGCGTAGTCGATGAACACCACCAGGCGCGAACGGTCTCCCTCTGCAGAGATGGTGAAGCCCATGCGATAGGCGCCGATCACCAGCAGGCGCGGCTCGCCACGGGTCTCCCAGGTCTTGCGCGATGGAGGGACTCGCTCGGACACTATTTCTTCGACCGCCAGGTTCACGCCGAGTACGCGCCCGCTGATGCGGATCACCGATCCGACGGCCTGTCCCTGCAGCGCGTCCGTCTCGACCTGCATGGTGGCGCCGGCCATCATCAACGAGGGCTTCTCCATGTGGCCGGCCAGGCGACGATGGTCGTCCAGAAGCGCAAAGAGGCTGTGTGCGTCTGCGGAGACGACAACTTCGCTGCGGTGATGACGTGGGTAGAGGTCGACGTGCACGCCTGCTCCTTTCGCGGTTCCCTAGCCACGGCGGACCATGCCGAGCGCAGAGCCTCCATTCGAAGCTAAGCGCTTCGCGCCGAGAAGTCTGTGCGCTGGCAGACGGTCACGCCGCAGCGCTTCGTGCAGAGTCGTTGCATCAACGACTGAAAGCTGAGCCATGCAAGCCCTCGTGTACAACGGCCCAGGTCAGAAGAACGTGGAAGACCGCCCCAAGCCGACGATTCAGATGCCCACCGACGCAGTCATCGGCAAGGCCACCGACACCCAGGCCCTCAAAGTGATCATCGAAGCGTGAGCGAAGGTGGAACCGGTTCACCTGACCCATTGGTACAGCGGCTTTCTGAGGCGCCGCCGCGCGCTGAAGCATTTCGGTCGTCACGCGCTGCTGGACCAGCTTGCCGGCCGCGGCCCTGCGCAGGCCGCCCCCGAGCACCTCGCCCGCGATTTGCTTCTCGTCGCCCGCGACGATCTGCCGGCCGCGATCACCCGCCTCGGGTCCCACGAAGGCGGCCTGAGCGCGCCTGAAGCCGCCGAGCGCCTGGCCCGCGACGGCGCCAACGAGGTCGAGCACGAGAAACTGCTGCCCTGGTGGCTGCACCTTTGGCATTGCTACAAGAACCCGTTCAACCTGCTGTTGACCGTGCTCGCGGTGGTGTCGTACATGGGCCACGACGCCAAGGCCACCATCGTCATCGGCGTGATGGTGGTCCTGAGCACCGCCATCCGCTTCGTGCAAGAGGGCCGCTCGCACCGGGCGGCCGAGGGGCTGAAGGCGATGGTGGGCAACACCGCCACCGTGATCCGTCGCGACCCCCGCACACAGGCCGTCGACAGGAACGGTGGTCCCAAGCGGACTGAGATCCCCCTGCGCGACCTGGCGCAAGGCGATCTTGTCGCGCTGTCCGCGGGCGACATGATTCCGGCCGACTGCCGGGTACTCACCGCCCGCGATCTGTTCGTTGCGCAGGCAGCGATGACGGGCGAGTCGCTGCCGGTGGAGAAGTTTGCCGAGCACCGCGGTGACAGCCAGGAAGCGCTCGAGCAGAGCAACCTCGTCTTCATGGGGACCAACGTCGTTTCTGGTTCGGCCACCGCGCTGGTGGTCGCCACCGGCAGCCGCACCTACTTCGGCACGCTGGCCACGCGGCTGACGGCCACCGACCGCGCACCGACCGCGTTCCAGGTTGGCGTCAACAGCGTGAGCTGGCTCTTGATCCGCTTCGCGCTGGTGATGGTCCCGATCGTGCTGCTTGTCAACGGCTTCACCAAGGGCGATTGGATTCAGGCCTCCTTGTTTGCCCTCTCGGTGGCGGTGGGGCTGACGCCCGAGATGCTGCCGATGATCGTGACCTCGACGCTGGCCAAGGGTGCCGTGCTGCTGTCGCGCAAGAAGGTCGTCGTCAAGCGCCTGGACGCGATCCAGAACTTCGGCGCGATGGACGTGCTCTGCACCGACAAGACCGGCACGCTGACCCAGGACAAGATTGCGCTCGCGCGCCACGCGGACGTCTTCGGTCACCTCTCGGACGAGGTGCTGAACTTCGCATTCCTGAACAGCCACTACCAAACCGGGCTGAAGAACCTGCTCGACCGCGCCGTGCTCGAACACGTGGAGTTGCCGGCGGAGCTGAAGCTGGAGCAGGACTACCGAAAGATCGACGAGGTCCCGTTCGATTTCGAGCGCCGGCGCATGTCGGTGGTGGTGTCCAAGCGCGACGACCACCACGAGTTGATCTGCAAGGGGGCTCTCGAAGAGGTGCTGGCAGTGTGCACGCGGGCGCGCGTCGACGATGGCCAGGGCCCGCAGGAGCCGCCGCTCGATGCGGTCATGCTGGAGCGCATCCAGAAGGTCACTCGCGAACTCAATGAGGATGGGCTTCGTGTGGTCGCGGTGGCGATGAAGGAGCTGCCGCCCAGCCAGACCACCTACTCGGTCGCCGACGAGGCCGATCTGACGCTGATCGGCTACATCGCCTTCCTGGACCCGCCGAAGGAATCCGCCGCGCCGGCACTGAAAGCGCTGGCCGCGCACGGCATCCAGGTCAAGGTGCTGACCGGGGACAACGAACTCGTCACCGCCCGTGTGTGCCGCCAAGTCGGTTTGTCCACAGACAAGGTGCTGCTGGGCTCGCAAGTCGAACCGATGAGCGACGGGGCGCTGTCGCAGGCCGTCGAGGAACACCAGGTCTTCGCCAAGCTCACCCCTCTGCACAAGGAGCGCATCGTGCGCGCGCTACGCGCCAACGCTCACGTGGTCGGATTCATGGGCGACGGCATCAACGACGCGCCGGCGCTGCGCGCGGCCGACATCGGCATCTCGGTGGATTCGGCGGTGGACATCGCCAAGGAAGCGGCCGACATCATCTTGCTGGAGAAGAGCCTGATGGTGCTGGACGAAGGCGTGGTCGAAGGCCGCACCACGTTCTGCAACATGCTGAAGTACATCCGCATGACGGCCAGTTCGAACTTCGGCAACGTGTTCTCGGTGCTGGTGGCGAGCGCCTTTCTGCCTTTCCTGCCGATGCTGCCGCTGCAGCTGTTGACGCAGAACCTGCTCTACGACATCTCCCAGACCGGCATCCCGTTCGACAACGTCGACCCGGAGCTGGTGAGCAAGCCGCTGAGGTGGAACCCCGGCGACATCGGCCGCTTCATGATCTTCTTCGGGCCGATCAGCTCGGTGTTCGACATCGCCACCTTTGCCTTGATGTGGTGGGTGTTCGGCGCGAACACGGTGGTCAGGCAGAGCTTGTTCCAGTCGGGCTGGTTCGTCGTGGGGCTGCTGACGCAGACGCTGGTCGTGCACATGATCCGCACCCCGAAGCTCCCCTTCATAGAGAGCCGCGCCGCGGCACCCCTGATGGTCATGACGCTGGCGATCATGGCGGCCGGTATCTTCCTTCCGATGGGGCCCTTGGCCGACTACTTCAGGCTGCAGGCGTTGCCGTTCGGTTACTTCCCGTGGCTGGCGGGCATTTTGCTCGGCTACTGCGTGCTGACCACCGTCATGAAGCGCTTCTACATTCGGCGCTTCGGATGGCAGTGATGTTCGAGACGCCGCGTACGGCAGCGCACAGACGCGCGATCCACACCAAGTGCACCCTGTTCGCACGAAGACGACCGTGACCGTGAAAGGCGTGTTCGTCGACACGGCCTTCGTTTGACGAGGATCAACTCTTCAATGCGATGCCCGCGTAGCATGAATTGTCCGACTCGCGATTGACGCTATAGCCCCCTGTGGCGCTGGAGCGGAGCCCCACGCTCCGTGGTCTGCGTCCGTTGCCGTCCGGTCTGTCTCTGTGCCAAGTACGAAGCGCACATCGGCCGGCACGCCTCCAGCGGTGCTTTGCACCAAACACATGGCATTCATCTCGACCAACTGCACCCGGAGAACCGAATGAATCACGACGACCATTCCCAACACGGAACCGAACCCAAGCCCTTCTGGGGCTCGCGCTATTCGATGGGCTTGCTCGTCATGGGCGCCGTCGCCTTGTACTTCCTGCTGAGCGAGCACCGCGCCCACTTCTTCGGTGCGCTGCCATTCTTGCTTCTGTTGGCCTGCCCGCTGATGCACATGTTCATGCACCACGACCATGGGGGACGCGCCGACAGCCATGCGCACCATCACGGTGGCGCGCCAGGTTCGAACACGTCACCGACACCGCCGGTGCCCAAGACTGGAGAACGACCATGAGCCACGATGCCCCTGGCTACGGACTGTGGATGCTCGTCTTCTTCAATTCGGCCATCTTCCTGATGTTCGCGTACAGCTTCTTCAAGCCGCAGACCGCACGCGACTGGCGAACCTACGGGGCGTTCGCTGCTTTCATCGTCGCGCTGTTCGTCGAGATGTATGGTTTCCCGCTGACCATCTACCTGATGTCCGGCTGGCTGCAGACGAAGTTCCCGAGTCTCGACCTGCTGTCCCACAACTCCGGTCATCTGTGGTCGACCTTGCTGGGCGAAAAGGGAGATCCCCATTTCGGACCGCTGCATATCGCGAGCTATGTGTTCCTTGGCGGCGGCTTCTACCTGCTGTCCAGCGCCTGGAACGTCCTGTACCAGGCGCAGCGCCGCAATGCCCTGGCGAAGGCCGGGCCCTACGCGCGCATTCGCCATCCGCAGTACGTGGCCTTCGTTCTCATCCTGCTGGGCTTCCTGCTGCAGTGGCCGACCCTGCTCACGCTGGTGATGTTCCCGATCCTTCTGGTCATGTACGCGCGGCTGGCGGTCACGGAAGAAGCGGAGATGCGCAAGCGTTTCGGCGCGGAGTTCGAAGCCTACGCAGCGCGCACGCCACGCTTCCTGCCCTCATTGCGACGCACGAAGTCGCCTGAGGCACTGTCATGACGACAAGCACCATCGAAGTCGGCGAACTGGTCTCCACCCTCAGCGCGGCGGGCGTCGAGCGCCAGCTCTCGTCGCTCCCCGGCGTCCAGCACGTCGACGTGAACTACGTCGCCGGCAGCGCGACCGTGCACTACGACGAGTCGCGAGTCACCCTCGAAACCATCCGGCAACGCGTGCTCGACTGCGGCTACCACTGCCGCGGCGAACTCGTCCCGGCCCATGCCTGCGATCCGGCTGACCACCAGACCACCGGAGATGCCCACGCGGGCCACGCCGGTCATGCGATGCCTGGCGGACGAGCCGGCAAAGGCGCGGCCAGCGGTGCATCTGCCGATCAAAAGGCCGAGATGATGCATGACATGGGCCATGCCTCGGGCATGTCGATGCAGGACATGGCGTGCGACACGCGCAATCGCGTCCTGGTCGCCCTGGTGTTCGCCATTCCCGTCTTCTTGTACTCCCCGATGGGCAGGATGTTCGGCGCGTTCGAGACGCCCTTCGGGCGCAATTGGAAGGTACCGAGAACCGCGTCACCGTGGCTCGCAACCGCTACATCTCGTCGGTACAGGCCTACAACGTGACGGTGCGATCGTTCCCCTCCAATCTGACCGCCATGGTGCTCGGCTACAAGCCAAAGCCCAACTTCGCGGTCGAGAACGAAACGCAAATCTCCAAGCCACCGAACGTCAGTTTTGACGCCGCAGCGGCAAAGGCCAGGGACGCGGCACCGGGAGCGGTCAGATGATTGCGAGGAGCACCGTGAGAGGGACTGCCGGGGCGTGCCTGCTTGCGTTCACGCTTTGCTGGTCATTCGTCGCCGCGGCCGAGGCCCCGGTGCCGCCCTTGACGGGGCATGTCACCGACCAGACGGACACCCTCAGCGCGGAGCAGAAGGTGACTTTGGAGCAGACGTTGACGACGTTCGAAGCCCGCAGGGGCAGTCAGCTCGCTGTCCTGGTGATTGCTTCGTCTGCCCCGGAAGATCATCCGTGTCGTCGATGGTGAACCGTTGCCGGCACCCAGCGAAAGAGCTGCCGCGAACATCGGAGATATCGGGCAGATCGCGCCCATCCTTTTCATTCTCGCCCTGGGAATGGGCGGCGTGTTACTTCGAAACTGGCGTGGTCAGCGGCGTGCAGGCCGTGGCACAGCATCTCGCGAAGCACTTCCCCGCCGATGGCCGCAGCGGGAATGAACTGCCGGACAAGCCTGTGGTGCTCTGAGGCAAGCCATTGAGGCCTAGCCGCCGACACCCGCCAGCACGGCATTCCGTCGTGACTGCCCGCAAATTCGTCGACACGCGGTTGGCGGTGCCTGCCGAACTGCGGCCTGTGCAAATGGGCTGGCTGGCGGCGGCTGTCTTCGTCGTCTCGGCCGGCTACGGTGCACTGTTGCCTCTGCTTCCGGGTTGGCTGACGCCGATGATGCCCGGCGCGACGGCCGCCGAGGGTGCGCGCCACGTCGGCTTTCTCAGCGGGGTGTACGCGGCCGGCGTACTCGTTGGGGCCTCTTTGTGGGGACTCGTGTCGGATCGAGTCGGGCGAGCTCGAATCCTGATCATCGGGCTCGTGGGCTACGTCGCCAGTCTGCTTCTCCTTCTCGTCCCGGAATTGGCCGGTCTCTGGGGCATTTATGCGCTACGCGGCACGACGGGTTTTTTTGTGGCGGCGGTCGTTCCCGTCGTTTCGGCGTTGGTCGCCGAACACACACCCGAGAAGAAGCGCGCACGGCGCTTCGCGTGGCTGGGTGCCATGTCGCTGCTCGGATTCCTGTTCGGCCCGGGGCTGAACGTGGTGGCCACTTGGATCGGGTCAGCGATAGGAGATGGAGCGGTTTCGTCCACGCTCTCAGCGCGGGTGGTGCTCGTTTTGTCCGCGGTGCTCGGCGCAGTGATGATGCTGGGACTGGCCAGGACGCTGCCCCCGTCGAGCGCCCGTGACGCGGGCACACCGAACGATCCGCCCGGCTCCACCCAAGGCCGCACGACCGCACTGTTGTGGCTCAGTGGGGCGCTGATGTTCGTGTTGGCGGGTTTCGAGCTGGGCATCGTGCTACAGGGGCAGCAACAGGCCGGGCAGTCCTCGCGCCAGGCGTCGATCATGTTCGCCGAGTGCAGCCTCGTGATGCTGGCCGTCAACGCGCTGCTATTTTTGACGTCCCTGCTGGAGAAGATTTCGGCACGTGTCCTCACGGGCGCAGGCCTGATCCTGGCGATGGTCGGACTGGGAGTGCTGGCAGTGAACGGCTCCGACGCCTGGATGTACCTCGGCGTCAGTCTCACCTCGGCCGGGACCGGCCTGGTGCTGCCCGTGATCGCGTATCTGGCCGCGGGCGCTTCGCCGCGGAAGTTGGGAGCAACGATGGGTGGGCTGGCAGCTGCATCTGGCCTCGGCCAGACGCTCGGATCGGCCGCCGGCGGATGGCTCTTCGGTTCCCTGGCACAGCAAGGCTTTGGCTGGCTTGCCCTTCCCTTGCTCGTCTTGCTTGGCCTTCTGCTGATCCGGCCCGGTTGGTGGTCTGTCCATTCCGCCGCGGCCCATCCACCACACCAGCCGCCCGGCAGCGAAGGGCCGACACGCACGTCTGTGAGCATCAAGAACTGATCGCCTCGTCGAGGCCACGGTCGGAGCTTGGGCTGCCGTCGACGGGAACAAGGATGCTGGTGTACATGGCGATGCGCGTTGCGAAGCCGTTGAAGCGTGCGCCACGTGCGCAGCCCGGTCTGTGCGCTGACGCGCCTTGTGTACGCGTGTCCACGTGGCCGAGCATGGTTAGTTAGCGGCGATGCCTACTCCGTGCAGAGCGCAGCAGCCACAGGCACACCGCGCCGAGCGCGACGTAGTTCAGCAGCAGGAACCACGGTGTGTTCCAGGCCAGGCCGTCGAATCCTCTCTCGGTGATCGGGTAGAGCACCGGCGCGGGGTAGTAGTCCGCAGAATGCGTGAACACGTCGATGACGATGTGCGACCACCAGCCGAGCAGCGGAATCCACAGCGAGCGCAGCACGGCCCACAGCAGGAGCGTGACCACTGCGGCCACGATCGCACTGTGCGTGACGCAGTGAAGATGGTGCGACCAGAGGCTGACGAGCGGCGGCAGCGCGGGCTCGTGGTCGGGCACGGCGATCGCATAGGCGCGCAGCACCGCGAACGAGCCGCCACCGAACAGCCACCACCCGATGATCGGCAGCAGGTGCAACAGGTCGGGCAGCGCAGCCGCCCCGATGGTCATGGCTGTGGTGCGCGGCGCAATCGGCCAGCGGCGGCGTGCCAGTGTCATTCCGGCACCGGCCCACGACGCGTGCGCGAGGATGTCCACAGCTGGTCGACCCCGCGTCAGCCTTGCCGGAGAGTCGCACCTCGCAGGCGCAAGGCATTGCTGATGACCGACGCCGAGCTCAGGCTCATCGCCAGCGCGGCGATCATCGGGGACAGCAGCCAGCCGGTGAATGGATACAGCACCCCCGCGGCCAGCGGCACGCCGAGTGCGTTGTAGACGAAGGCGAATGCCAGGTTCTGCTTCATGTTGGCCACCGTCGCGACCGACAGCGCGCGTGCCGCCGCGATGCCGCGCAGGTCGCCCTTGACCAGCGTGAGCTGGGCGCTGTTCATCGCCACGTCGGTGCCGGTGCCCATCGCGATGCCGACATCGGCGCGCGCCAGTGCCGGCGCGTCGTTGATGCCATCGCCGGCCATCGCGACGACGCGGCCTTCGGATTGCAGGCGCTCGACCAACTTGAGCTTGTCCGCGGGCTTGACTTCACCATGTACCTCGTCGATGCCCAGGCGCTGGGCGACGGCACGCGCCGTGGTCAGGCCGTCACCGGTGGCCATCACGATGCGAAGGCCGGCCTGCCGGAGCGTGGCAAGCGCATCGGCGGTCGTCACCTTGACAGGGTCGGACACCGCGAGCAGGCCGGCGAGACTGCCATCGACTGCGAGGTGCATCACGCTGGCGCCCTGGCCGCGCAGCGCCTCGGCTTGTGTGTTCAATGCGGAGACGTCGACGCCGAGCTGCTGCATCAGCGTCGGATTGCCCAGCGCAAGCGTCTTGCCAGCCACGAGGCCGCGCACGCCAATGCCCGACGCGGAATCGAATTGCTCGGCCTTGTCGAGAGCCAGTCCTCGCTCGTGGGCTGCGGCGACGATGGCCGCTGCCAGCGGATGTTCGCTGCCCTGATCGAGGCTCGCCGCCAGGCGCAGCACCTCGTCCTCGCTGAAGCCGGGTGCGGCGACGCCGCGTTCGAAAGCCGGCCGACCTTCGGTGAGCGTGCCGGTCTTGTCGACAATCAGCGTGTCGATCTTGCACAGGTTCTCGATCGCTGCCGCGTCGCGGAACAGCACGCCCTGCGTCGCGCCGCGGCCGGTCGCGACCATGATCGACATCGGCGTGGCCAGGCCCAGCGCACAGGGGCAGGCGATGATCAGCACCGCGACCGCATTGATCAGCCCGTAGACCCAACTCGGTTCCGGGCCGAACAGGCCCCAAGCGAAGAAGGTCAGCAAAGCGATGCTGATGACACCCACGACGAAGTAGCCGGCGACCGTGTCGGCCATGCGCTGCATCGGCGCGCGCGAGCGCTGCGCCATGGCCACCATCTGCACGATCTGTGAAAGCACGGTGGCGGAGCCGACGTGCTCGGAGCGAATCACCAGCGCGCCACTGGTGTTGAGCGTGGCACCGATCACCTTGTCGCCGGCGCGCTTGGTCACCGGCAGGGGCTCGCCGGTCAGCATCGATTCGTCCAGCGCACTGCTGCCTTCGACCACGACACCGTCGACCGGCACTTTCTCGCCGGGTCGAACGCGCAGCCGGTCGCCGACATGCACCTGAGCGAGCGGCACGTCCGCTTCGCTGCCGTCAGGCTCGATCCGGCGCGCGGTCTTGGGTGCGAGGCCGAGCAGCGACTTGATCGCCGCCGAGGTCTGCGAGCGTGCCTTCAGCTCCAGGATCTGCCCGAACAGGGTCAGCGAGATGATCACCACGGCCGCTTCGAAGTAGACCGCGACGCGTCCCATCGACACGAACGAGGCCGGGAACACCTGCGGCGCGACGGTCGCCACCACGCTGTAGACAAAGGCCGCACCCGTGCCCAGCCCGATCAGCGTCCACATGTTGGGGCTGCGGTTGACCACCGACTGAGCGCCGCGCACGAAGAACGGCCAGCCGGCCCACAGCGCCACCGGCAGCGAGAGCGCGAGCTCGACCCAGCTCTGAATGGCCATGTCGAACCACTGAAGGCGGTGACCGAACATGGCCAGCACGGTGACGATCACCGTCAGCGGCAGGGTCCACCAGAAACGTCGCTGGAAGTCGACCAGTTCCGGGTTCTCGCCTTCTTCCAATTCCGGGAGCAGCGGTTCCAGTGTCATCCCGCATTTGGGGCAGTTGCCGGGACGGTCCTGGCGGATCTCCGGGTGCATGGGGCAGGTGTAGATCGTGCCGACCGGTGCTGCCGGCGCAGCAGCGGGGGCGGGGTGGGCTGGCGGGACCGGCCGAACGTACTCGGCGGGATCGGCGATGAACTTTGCCTGGCACTTGGCGCTGCAGAAGCAGTAGTGATGGCCGTCGTACTCCAGGCGATGAGGCGACTGCTGGGTCACCGTCATGCCGCACACGGGATCCTTCAGCACCTCGGGTACTTGTGGCGCGGCTTCATCGTGGTGGGTGTGGCCTTCGTGGGCCAGGTGTGCATGCATGTTCATAGTTTCGCTTGTTCTTGGTTGCGCACGCTTGCGGCGCGGGCCGAGGCCGTTCGGCTGTCATGGTCGGGTTGAAGCACGGTGGCCGGGTCCATGAAACCAGCGGGCGGCAGACGAGACCGGGCCCAATTCTGGGAGCCGGCGCGGTTCGCCGCTTGAGCCATGTCAAGATCGCGGCCGCTAGAAGAAGCGCTGCAACTGAACGTATGCCACATCGGCGGGCGGGAATTGTCCCGGAAGCTCCCGAAAAGCGCTGGACACCCAGCCTCAGGTCCAGGTTGGTCCGCACTGAACAGGTCAGGCTGCTGGCGAGGTAGCGGCTGTGGTCGGCGAGATTGACAACCAGGTCGTTGTCCCACTTCCACAGCGGCGTGAGTTCGTAGCCGGCGTGCACTCCGGCATAGCGGCGGCCGAGCGCCGTCGACTCGCCCGACATCAGCGTGCGGAAGTCGTAGGCCGACGGGTCTCGCGCACCCGCGCCATTGAAGAACAGTTCGGCCGTGACCGTCAGCGTGTTGGCGAAGGCATAGCCGGCTGCGAGCAGCGCGCGTGTGTATGCAGGCACGCCATCGGGCCGCTCGCGGGTGAGTTCCGCGCGAACTCCCGCCTGCCCGACCTGTCCCGCCAGATCGAAGCCCCAGGTTTGCCGCCCCCGCATGCGAGCTGCGATCAACGAGTAGTCCAGCCCACCCCAACTGTGCGGTGCGCAGGTAGTTGCCGAGCAGCAGTTCGTTGTCGTATTGAAGATCGAAACTCAGTGCCGGTGCGATGCTGCCCTTCAACTCGATCCGCAGCCGATTCAGGTCCAGCGTGAACGGCTCTCCCGCCCAGGTGTCGGAGCGGATCAGCAGGTTCTTGTAGTAGCCCGACCACTGCACGGCGCTGCTTTGTGCCTGGACCGAACCCGCGAACAATGCCGCGAGGACCCCCGCGATGGCGACGGTGGCTCGCCCGCGGCCTTCGTCCGCGGTGAGTCTCGCCTTCGGACCGGCCCAGGCGACGCAACGAACGCGCAATAGCGGAGAAGGCGGCGAAAACTTGATGCGGATCAACGAGCCGATGGGGATGCGGCCTAACGTTCTCACATCGACCCGATCGGACGCGTTCCGACCGCTGCCAAGGTCGAACGTCCAAGCCTTGCAACAACGGAGAATTCACATGAACGCAAACTGGAAATCGCCTCAGCGCTTTGCCTCGGTGCTGCTGATGAGCGTGGTGCTGGCTGGTTGCGCCTCCTCTGGCGCGAAGCTGCCCCCACCGGAGCTTCAGCAGCAGATCGAGGCCGCGCGCACGCCTTCGGATCACGAGGCGCTCGCCAGTTATTACGACCGAGAAGCCGTCTCGGCGCATGCCACTGCGGACGGACATCGCGAGATGGCCAAGAGGTACCGGGGCGTCAACGCGGCCGGACGAGGCCCCTCCAGCATGCCCGGCCACTGCAATTCGCTCGTCGGCATGTACGAGGGCGCCGCCGCCGAATACGAAGCTCTGGCCGCAGAGCACCGGCGTATGGGAACGCGCACCCAGCCCTGACGATGAACTGCCCGTCATATCGGCAGCGTCTCGCCTCCGCTTTACTGCTGAGCGTCTTTCTGGCCGGGTGCGCCTCGTCGGGGCCGAATCCGTCTTCTCCGAATCTGCAACACCAGATCGAAACCGCGACGACCCGCGCGGACCATCAGGCCCTGGCCGCTCACTACGAGCGTGAAGCTGCGTTGGCCCGCACCAGCGCGGCAGAACATCGCAAGACGGCCCGGGCTTACGGGACGCCACCGATCGGACGCGGAGGACTCAACACCAAGGAGCACTGCGAGGCGATCGCCAGCCAGTACGAGGCCATCGCGACGGAGTACGACGGATTGGCGGCCCATCACCATCTGCTGGCGCAGCGCACTCGACCCTGAAGCGTTGCGTCCCTGCACGAAGGGCAGGCACCCAGTACACGACGCGGCCCCATACGACGGCGGCATCCGGCTTCGGCGTGGCCTCGACCTGGTAGCTGGGCTGGCCGTCGAGCGCCGACACGCCGAGCACCTTGTGCGTGTAGTCGTCGAGGATGCTGCTTTCCTTGACGAGGTCGTCATTGGTGAAGTCCGAGCCCATCCAGGGCTGAAGCATCATCGACGGCGGAATCTTGACGATGGGTTCTACGTTCGGCAGGTAGTTCTGCGGAATCCAACGCGGGCTGTGCGACGCGCAACGCGCCCATTCGTCGCCGAACTCACGTTGGGCCGCCTTCTCTTCGTTGATGGCAAGGCGCATGTACATGAAGCACAGGACGGGGAACATGGCCAGCGTCAGGAGCAGCGCGCGGGGTGCGCTTGAGCTGCCACTGCTTGACCAGCGCATACAGCGCCGGAATCACCGCCAGCGTCAGAACGGTCGAAGAGATCATTCCGCCCACCATCGGCGCGGCGATGCGGCTCATGACTTCGGCGCCAGTGCCCGTGCCCCACATGATCGGCAACAGGCCGGCCATGATCGCGACAACGGTCATCATCTTCGGCCGCACCCGCTCGACCGCGCCTTCCATCACCGCCGCATAGAGGTCCGCAGGACCCGGAGGGCGCCTCTCGCTGCGGCAGCGCGCCTGAGCCGCCTGCCATGCGTGATCGAGGTAGATCAGCATCACCACGCCGGTCTCGGCCGCCACGCCGGCCAGCGCGATGAAACCGACCGCCACCGCCACCGACAGGTTGTAGCCCAGCGCCCACATCAGCCACACACCACCGACCAGAGAGAATGGCACCGACAGCAGCACGATCAGCGTCTCGGTGAGGCGGCGGAAGTTCAGGTACAGCAGCAGGAAGATGATGAGCAGGGTGACCGGAATCACGATCTTCATCTTCTCGGCCGCGCGCTCCATGTACTCGAACTGGCCGCTCCAGGTGATGTAGTAGCCGGGCGGAAACTTGACCTGTGCCGCGACCGCCTTGCGGGCGTCGACGACGTACGAACCGATGTCGCGCTCGCGGATGTCGACGAAGATGTAGGCCGACAGCAGCGCGTTCTCGGTGCGAATGCCGGGTGTTCCGCGCGCGACATGCACCTTGGCCACCTGACCCAGCGGCACCATCGCGCCGTCCATCGTCGGCACCAGCAGCTCGCGCTCGATCTGCTCCGGGTTGCCGCGCAGCTCGCGCGGGTAGCGCACCGTCACGCCGAAACGCTCGCGGCCCTCGACGGTGGTCGTCACCATCTCGCCACCCAGCGCGGTGCCGATCACCTCCTGCAGGTCACCGACCGACAAGCCGTAACGGGCAAGCTGCTCGCGGTCGGGCTCGATGTTGAGGTAGGACCCGCCGGTGATGCGTTCGGCGAAGGCCGACGTGGTGCCGGGCACGGTCTTCACCACGGCCTCGATCTGCTTGGCGAGTTTCTCCATCTCGTCCAGATCCTTGCCGAACACCTTGATGCCGATCGGCGTGCGGATGCCGGTGGACAGCATGTCGATGCGCGCCTTGATGGGCATGGTCCAGGCGTTGGAGATGCCCGGAAACTGCAAGGCCTTGTCCATCTCGGCGACGAGCCTGTCGGTGGTCATGCCGGGTCGCCATTGCGACTTCGGCTTCAGGTTGATCACCGTCTCGAACATTTCCACCGGCGCCGGGTCGGTGGCGGTGTTGGCGCGTCCGGCCTTGCCGTAGACCAGGCTGACCTCGGGGAAGGTCTTGATGATCTTGTCCTGCGTCTGCAGCACTTCGGCTGCCTTGGTGATCGACATGCCGGGCAGCGACGCCGGCATGTACAGCAGCGTGCCTTCGTCGAGTGTCGGCATGAACTCGCTGCCCAGTTGCGAGGCCGGATAGATCGACACCGCCATCGCAGCCAGCGCAACGACGATGGTCACCTTCTTCCAGCGCATCACCGCCGCGATGATCGGCCGGTAGATCCAGATCAGGAAGCGGTTCACCGGGTTCTTTGCCTCCGGCAGGATGCGCCCGCGCACGAACAGCATCATCAGCACCGGCACCAGCGTCACCGACAGCAAGGCGGCACCGGCCATCGAGAAGGTCTTGGTGTAGGCCAGCGGCGAGAACAGCCGCCCTTCCTGCGACTCGAGCGTGAACACCGGCAGGAACGACACGGTGATGATGAGCAGCGAGAAGAACAGCGCCGGGCCCACCTCCTTGCAGGCGTCGAGCATCGCGTCGGCACGCTCGCGCACCGAGTGGTCGGGCTTCAGGCGTTCGATGTGCTTGTGCGCGTTCTCGATCATCACGATCGCCGCGTCGACCATCGCCCCGATCGCGATCGCGATGCCGCCCAGGCTCATCAGGTTCGAGTTCATGCCGAGCAGGCGCATCGCGATGAACGCGATCAGCACGCCCACCGGCAGCATCAGGATCGCCACCAGCGCCGAGCGCACATGCAGCAGGAAGATCACGCAGACCGCGGCGACGATCACGCTCTCTTCGAGCAGCGTACGCTTCAAGGTGTCGATCGCACGGTGGATCAGCTCGGAGCGGTCGTACACGGCCTCGACCGTCACGCCGGGCGGCAGGCCGGCGGAGATCTCGCTGACCTTGGTCTTCAGGTTGTGGATGACCTCCAGGGCGTTTTCGCCGTAGCGCGCCATCGCGATGCCCGACACCACCTCGCCCTCGCCGTTGAGCTCGGTCAGGCCGCGCCGTTCGTCCGGCGCGAGCTCGACGCGGGCGATGTCGCGGACCAGCACCGGCGTGCCGCGCTCGCTCTTCACGACCAGCATTTCCAGGTCGCCCTTGCCGCGCAGGTAGCCCTTGCCGCGCACCATGTACTCGGTCTCGGCCATCTCCACCACGCGCCCACCGACGTCGCGGTTGGAATCGCGGATGACCTGGGTCACCTTGGAAAGCGGAATGCCGTAGGAGCGCAGCTTCATCGGGTCGACCGTGACCTGGTAGGTCTGCACGAAGCCGCCGATCGACGCCACCTCGGCGACGCCGTGCGCCTTGGTCAATTGGTAGCGCAGGTACCAATCCTGGATCGTGCGCAGCTCCGCGAGCGTCTTGCTCTTGGACAGCAGCGCGTACTGGTAGACCCAGCCGACGCCGGTGGCGTCGGGGCCGAGGGCCGGGGTCACGCCCTTGGGGAGTCGGCCCGAGGCGAAGTTCAGGTACTCCAGCACCCGCGTGCGCGCCCAGTAGATGTCGGTGCCGTCCTCGAAGATCACGTAGACGAACGAGGCGCCGAAGAACGAGAACCCGCGCACCACCTTCGACTTCGGAACGCCCAGCATCGCCGTCGTCAGCGGATAGGTGACCTGGTCTTCCACCACCTGCGGCGCCTGGCCGGGGTACTCGGTGTAGACGATGACCTGCACGTCCGACAGGTCGGGCAGCGCATCGAGCGGCGTCTTCATCGCCGCGACAACGCCGCCGATGACGATGAACAGGGTGGCGAGCAGGACGAGGAAGGGGTTCTTCCCCGACCACTCGATGATCCTGGCCAGCATTGCGCGTTCCCGCTCAGTGGCCGGTGTGGCCGCTGGCCGCCGGCTTGGCGGCTGCCATCGGTGCCGAAGCCGCAGCAGGCGCACTGCCATGGCCCGCATGCGCACCGAAGCCTCCGATGGCGGCTTTCAAGTTGCTCTCGGCATCGATCAGGAAGTTGGCCGCCACGACGACCTGCTCGCCCTCACGCACGCCCGCCAGCACTTCGATGGTGTCGTCGCTGCGCGTGCCGAGCTTCACCTCGCGCGGCTCGAAGCGGCCTTCCCCGACCTGGACCAGCACCAGGCGCCGCGTGCCGCTGTCGATCACCGCCGGGTCGGGCACGGTCAGCACCGGCGCCTTGCCGCCCACGGCCAGGTCCACCTGCGCAAACATCGCCGGCTTGAGCAGTTGCCCCGGGTTGGCGAGTTCGATGCGGACCGGGACGGCGCGCGTTTCGGATTTCAGCGTCGGATAGACATAGGTGATCGTCCCGCTGAACACGCGGTCGGGATAGGCGTTGACCTTCACGCTGGCCTTCGCCCCCGACTTCACGAGAGCGATGTCCTGCTCGAACACGTCGGCCACCACCCAAACCGAGGACGGGTCGGTGACCTGGTAGAGCGCTTCGCCGGGCATGAAGCGCATGCCTTGCAGCGCCTTCTTCTCGGTGACGATGCCCGACACCGGCGAGCGGAAGGTGGTGGTGCGTTGGGCTTCACCGGTCCTCACCAGGGTCGCCACCTGCTCCGGCGGCAGGTCCCAGTTGCGCAGCCGCGCAAGGCTGGCGTCGGCCAGTTGCTTCATGCCGCCGAGCGTGTCGCCGCCGGCGCTCTGCATCGAGTGCACGCCCTGCATGGCGATGATGTATTCGCGCTGCGCCGACACCAGCTCGGCGCTGTAGACCTCGAACAGCGCCTGGCCTTTGGCGACCGGCTGCCCGGTGACGTTGACGTGCAGCCGCTCCACGTAGCCCTCGAACTTCGGCGAGATGGCATAGATGCGCCGCTCGTCGGGCTCCACGCGGCCGGCGGCACGCACCGTCTTGCCCAGCATGCGCAGGCTCGCGGCCTCGGTGCGCACACCGAGCTTCTGGACCTTGTCGGTGCTGATCCTGATCTGGTTCGTGCCAGCGGGGCTGCCGGCCTCGTCGTCGGCCCCCTTGTAGACCGGCACGTAGGCCATGCCCATCGGGTCTTTCTTCGGCGTCGGCGAGGTGTCGGCCAGTCCCATCGGGTTGCGGTAGTAGAGCAGCTTGCGCGGTTCGGGTGCCTCGACGGCCACGCGGGTGTCCGCGGGCGTCGAGATGGCATCGGACGGCGTGGCGTGCGAGCGAGTGCCGAGCCAGTAGCCGCCGGCGCCCATCGCACCCAGCAGCACGATCGCCAGCAACGATGTCGAGACGATCTTCACAGGTCCTCTCCCAGAATGCGTTCGATCTCGGCCAGCCGCAGCTGCACCTCGACCTGCGCTTTGAGACGATCCTGCCGCGCCTTGCGGATCTGCCGCTGGGCGTCGAGCAGGGTGGCGAAGTCGGCCTTGCCGTTCTCGTAAGCGGCCAGCGCCGAGCGCAGGCTGAGTTCCGACTGCGGGAGGAATTGCGTTGCGGCCAATGCCTCGCTTCGCCTCGCTGCGTCGATGCCGGCCAGGTTCTCGGCCAGTTCGCCGAGCAACTGGTTGGCCACGGCCTGCGTGCGCGAGCGTGCGGCGCCCACCATGGCTTCGGCTTCGCGTTCCTGCGCGCGACGCGAGTCCTGCTGCAGCGGGATGTTCATCTCCACCATCAAGCCCCAGGTGGTCACACGCGTGCCCATCTGGGTCGGCGACACACCCACCTGGAAGTCGGGGTAACGGTTGCGCAGCGTCAGCTCACGGTTCTTCTCCGCGCCGCGCAGGCGGGCTTCTTCAACCAACAGCGACGGGTTGGCCGAGTGCACCCGCTGGGCGAGCGTGGCTGCATCGAATGAGGTCAGCGCGGGCAGGGGCCGCAATGCCAGCGGCTCGACCAGCGGCGCCGCGACATCGCGGGCCAGCAGCGCGTTCAGCCGCACGCGCAATCGGCGCTTCTCGTTGTCCAGCGCGATCAGCTCAGAGCGCATCGCGGTCTGTTCGATCTGGGCGCGGATCGCGTCCTGTTGGCCGACCAGCCCGCCTGCATAGCGGGCCTGCGCGATCTGCTCCAGCCGCGACATCAGGTCGAGGACTTCCTGCGTCAGCCGCTCCGTGCCTGCGGCGAGGTAGTACTGCGCATACCCGGTCTTGATGCGCGCCGCCAGCTCACTCCACGTGGCGGCGGTACGTGCGCTGGCTTGCTGCGCGTCGGCGGCGGCCACGTCGCGGCGCAGGTCTCGTTTGCCCCAGGCAGGCAGCGGCTGGATCACGGTGTACCTGGTATCACCGACGCGGCCGGGCAGCAGATTGGGGCGGGCGTCGCTGCCGTAGTTGTTGATGTTCTCCAGCTCGACGCGCAGCACCGGGTCGGGCAAGGCGCCCGCGGGCTGCACGCGTTGTGCCGCTGCGTCGGCTTCGAGACGCATTGCCGCCAGTTCAGGGTTCTGCGCCCGGGCATGGTCGAGCAGGGTCTGAACGCTCGCGCCCAGCGCAGCGGGCTGTGCCCACGCATTGGCGGTGGCGCCACCGCTGATCAGCGCGGCGACCACCAGGCCGCGTGCCCAGCCGTCAAGGGCCACAGCAGCAGCCCTTGGAAGCGGCGCGTCCCTGACTGTCCGCCTGCGCACTCAGCACGGGATGCGAGTCCGCAGCGTGGGCGCCGGCGCCGCCTCCTGCGTGCGAACGCGGCAAGGGTGGCCATCGCAAGGACGGCGGCCAGCGAGAGAGTGCAGTCTTCATGGTGAGTCTCCGAAAGACATGGTGAGAAGGTGCGACTGCCGCCGCAGCGCGTTGGGGAACAAGGGACGAGATCGCCATCTGCGCACCGGCGCCATGGGCGCGGTTTGCGTCGCGGCGCGACGGCTACAAGGTCAGGCGCAGGAAGGCGATCGGAATGGGTATCGCCGGCCGCCAAAGCTCAGGGTGAGCGGCAAACGAACTCGCCAGGGGAGGCGTCGCGTCGAGGGCCGGCGAGTTGACCGGCGGAGGTGCCAACCATACCGCGTGGGATGAATCGATCTGCTCCTTGAGCGTCTGCGCACCGGCCGACGGCTCGTCGCAGAACTTGGCGCACGGCGCATTGTTTGCATGTGGCGCCGGATGGTCGTGCCCGTCGTGAGCGTGCGAATCATGGTGTCGGCTGCCAAGCCCGGAATGGCGCTGCTCATGCGACGCAGAGGTGGCGGCGTGATGCGACTCGGGCTCCAGCACGCACGCGTTGACGATGCTCGCCCCCAGCGCGAACGACCACATGACCAGCACCTGGGCTGCTACATGGCGGAGTCGACGGCGCTGGCCGAACATGGAGGTCACCGCAAAGCGGAGTGCTTGGTCATGAACTCAGCATACGTAGGGCGCGTGTGCCGCGTTTGACGGGGATCAACTCCGCTGCAGCTTCGTCGCCCAATGAGGAGCGGCAAGGCCGTCCGAATTGGGGCGCCCACATTCAAGAGGATGCCGGTCGGATGAGCTCCTTGGTCTTCTTGGTGAGCGTGCCGCCGGCAGTCGCCGCCCGGGCCAGATCAGTGAAGCCTTTCATGACTTCGGGCTTGTCGGCACGCAGGATTGCGAGGCCATCCGAAACCTTGCGCGTCACGTCACGGAATGCAGTCATGGGGGTGGTCAACGCCCGCCGCGAAGGCAAGAACGTGATGCGTCGCCTGCTGGGTGTCTGAGGAGTGCTTCGATGACTGTGTTTGCCTCGTTGCTCGCGGGCCTGTTCTTCGAACGGGGAGACGGAGAACGGCAGCGGCGCAAATCGAAAGGTCCATGCGCCAAGCCCCGCCAGTTCCTGGTCGGCGATCCGACGAGGATCTGCCGCTGCGACGTTGACGTTTTCGACCAACCCGACGCGAGATGCAGTTGCGCTGATGGATTGAGCCGCGTCAAGCCCGCCCGGCCAACGGGTCGCGCGGCGAACCCATTGCCCAGTCGGCGATCAAAGGTCATGGTACGAGACGGTACGAGACGGGGAAGATCTGGCAATGACACCGAACAAGCAAGTCGCCATGGGCATCGGCGGTTGCGTGCTGGTGCCGGGTCCCGGTTCATACCAGCTTACGAACGGAACGTGGACGCGCAAGCTCGCCGTGACGGTGTCGCTGCTGCGGGCCGAACCCAGTCTGCGCAAGCTGTCCGAGGGCATTCCGATCGGCTGCGAAGAAGCCGCGGCACAGGGCTACAGACTCGTGCGCAGGTATGACGACGCGGTTACACACGGTCTCGCGTAGCAGCTGGGTGACCCCCCGGCTTTCGCGCAGGCGATCCTCCGACCGAAGGAACGGGCCCGCGGCCGACAACCGGTAGCGTCAGCGGCGCCGATCCGACCTCGCCAGGATCATCTATGCTTTACGCAGGGGCGCGCGCCGGCCGGCCATGCCGGCGGCACCGCGTCCGCGTCGAGCCATGGTGCAGAACAGCCGCCGATGGATAGAAGCCTCGGATGTCATTCCGATGTTTCCCACCTTTGTCTGGAAGGTCCAGATCGAAGCCGGCCTGCGCGATGCGCTGCGGGAGAGAATCTTGGCGGCGATGGCCGAAATGCGGGTTCGGCTTCCCCCGCTCGTGTCCGGCCATGGCTGGCAGTCGGGGCAGGCGCTGCACCGGCGGGATGACTTCCGGGAGCTCGTCGCGTGCGTCAACGACGGCGTCGCGACCATACTGAGATTCCTGCGCATCGGCGATCAGCAGCACGAAATCACCGGCTGCTGGGCCACGGTGCTGGCCCATGGAGCGGCGCACAAGCTGCACAGCCACCCCAACAACTTTCTCAGCGGTGTCTACTATGTTTGCACCCGCCCGGGCGCCGACACCATCAACTTTCACGACCCGCGACCGCAAACCGGCGTGATCAGGCCGCCGGTGGTCGAGCTCACTGCCGAGAACACCGATCAGGTGGTGATCAAGGTGCGCGATGGCACGCTGCTGATGTTCCCTTCCTACCTGGAGCATTCGGTCGATGCCAACACGAGCGATGAGGAAAGAGTGAGCGTCAGCTTCAACGTGATGTTCTCTTCCTTCACCGAGCGCTTGAGCAAACCGCTCTGGTGAGCGACGCCGCCGACCTCGCTCCAGCCACCGATTCTTCGAGAGGCGATTCATGAAGACCGCTGCGCAGATTCTCAGGTCCAAGCCCGACCAGACCGTCTACACCATGGAGCCGAGCGCCTCGGCGTACGAGGCCGTCGGGTTGATGGCCGACAAGAACATCGGCGCGCTGGTGGTGGTGCAGCGGGGCAAGGTCGTCGGCATCGTCTCGGAGCGTGACTACGCGCGCAAGATCGTGCTCATGGCGCGCTCTTCGAAGGACACGCTGTTGGGCGACATCATGTCCAGCCCGGTGATGTATGTGCACCCCGACCAGACCAGCGAGGAGTGCATGGCGCTGATGACCGAAAACCGGCTGCGCCACTTGCCGGTGATGGACGGCGGCCAGCTGATCGGTCTCATCTCCATCGGGGACCTGGTCAAAGCCACCCTCTCCGAGCAGCAGTTCATCATCGAGCAACTCGAACACTACATCTCTGGGCAGCGTGACTGACGCCCGGCAAGCTGGGCTGCGCTGCACCTACCGGTTGACGAAGCCTCGGGCCTTTATTTCGGATACTCCGACAGCCTCATCTCCGTCTCCTTCCTGTGTTGCCCACCGCAAAATGTTCGGCTCAGGCGATCGCCGCCAGCGCAGCCTGCAGGGCGCGCGCCTGAGCCTCGTTCAAGGCCTGCAGCGGCGGGCACAGGCGCTTCCATTCGGGATCGTCGTAAAGGAGCGCGAGGGCGGCCTTCACGCTTGCCACCAAGGGCTGGCTGGCCAGCGCCGCACGCAGCGCGCCGGCCTTGGCAATCGCAGCCGCACCCTCGGGTGTCCCCTGTCCCGACCAGCCGGTTTGCGACAGCGCCGACGTGAGATTCACCGTTGCCGAAATGCAGCCGGCAAAACCATCGGCGGCGGCATTGGCGAGCGACGCTTCGGAGCTCGGGAACACATCGATGCCGGGCACGGCACGCACCACTTCCTTCGCATAGGCCAGGTCGCCGGCGCTGTCCTTCAGCCCGGCCAGCACCGAGGGGTGGCGACGCTGCAACTCGGCGACCACCTCGACCGGCCACGCCACCTTGGTGTTCTGCGGGATGTGATAGAGGTAGAGCGCGAGTGCCGGGTGGTCTACGCGGGCGATCAACGTGTCGACGTAGGCGATCAAACCCTCGGACTGAAGGCCCGGATAGAAGAACGGCGGCAGCACCAGCGACCCGGCGAAACCCATCGCGCAGGCGGCGCGTGTCAGGGTCGTCGTTTCTTCGAGCGAGCACACCCCGGTGCCGACCATGAAGCGGCGCAGCGGCAGGCCGTTGCTCGCGATGGCCTGCATCACCAGCAGGCGCTGTTCGACGCCGAACGAGGTCGCCTCTCCGGTCGTGCCGAGCAGGTTGATCGCGTCGCAGCCGCCGTCGAGCAAGGCGCGGCAGTGGCGCAGCAGGCGCGGCAGGTCTGGGCCGAACGCTGCGTCGACGGGCGTGGCGGTGGCGGCGATGACGCCGCGGGGTCGGGCTGGTGCCATGCTGCGCTTCGTGTCAGTGGGCGGCGTCGAAGCCGTACAGGCCTGCCGGGTTGTCGACGGCAATGCGCAGGCGCAGCCCATCGTCGGGCACCCAATCGACCAGCGGCTCGGCCAGCTCTGCGGCTTGCGGAACCCTGGCCTGCGGCTCGGTGTGCGGCCGGTCGCTGGCCCACAGCAGCCGGTCCGGAGTGGCGGCGAGCAGCATCTGCACCCGCGCCGGCAGGCAGCCCCCCGCACCTGCAGTGCGCGCAGTTGCCCCCTCTCCCGCTTGCGGGAGAGGGTTGGGGTGAGGGTGAACGTGCAGCTCAGCCATGTCAGCGACTCGTGCGACTCGAGCGTCCCGGCACCAGAAAGTCGAAGTCGCAGCCCTCATCGGCCTGCAACACGCTGCGAAAGAACAGCGCCGCATAACCCCGATCCGGCGCCGCCGCTGCGCCCGGGCCGGACCAAGCCAGCGGCTGCGCACGGCGCGCCGCGAGCTCTTCATCGGCGACCAGCAGTTCGATGCGGCGCGCCGGCACGTCGAGCGAAATCAGGTCGCCGTTGCGCACCAGGCCGAGCGGCCCGCCGGCCGCCGCCTCGGGCACGATGTGCAAGACGATGGTGCCGAACGCCGTGCCGCTCATGCGCGCGTCCGACAGGCGCACCATGTCCTTCACGCCCTGCTCGGCGAGCTTGCGCGGGATCGGCAGATAGCCGGCTTCGGGCATGCCGGGGGCGCCCACCGGGCCCGCGTTGCGCAGCACCAGCACGTCGTCGGCGTGCACATCGAGATGGGGGTCGTCGATGCGCTCGGTGAGGTCCTGGACCGACTCGAACACGACGGCGCGGCCGCGGTGCACCATCAGCGCCGGCGACGCCGCCGACTGCTTGATCAGCGCCCCACGCGGCGCCAGGTTGCCGCTGAGCACGGCCATGCTGCCGACCGGCTTGACCGGTGCGGCGCGCGAACGGATCACGTCCTGCCCCTCGATCATCTCGGCACCGTTGGCGTAGTCGCGCAGCGTGCCGCCGAGCACCGTGGGTGCGTTCAGATCGAGCAGGTCGTCGAGCTCGCGCAGCAGGCGCGGCAGGCCGCCGGCCCAATGGAAGTGCTCCATGTAGTGGGTGCCGGAAGGCTTCAGGTCGACCAGCACCGGCACCTCGCGGCCGAGCCGGTCGAAGTCGGCCGGGTCGAGCTTCAGGCCGAGCCGGCCTGCCGCCGCCGTCAGGTGAATGAGGCCGTTGGTCGATGCACCGATCGCCTGCATCACGACGCAGGCGTTGCGCAGCGATGCGGCGTTGATCAATTCGCTCGGACGCGGCCCGTGCGACTGCGCCATCGCCACCGCACGTGTGCCGCTCGCTTCGGCCAGACGCAGCCGGTCGGCATGGGTCGCGGGGATCGACGCCGCGAGCGGCAGCGCGAGCCCCATCGCCTCGGTGATGCAGGCCATCGTGCTGGCCGTTCCCATCACCATGCAGGTGCCGTTGGTCGGTGCGAGGCGCTCGTTGATCGCCTCGATCTCCTGCTCGCCGATTCGCCCGCCGCGGAACTCGCCCCACAGGCGCCGGCAGTCGGTGCAGGCGCCGAGCTGTTCGCCCTTGTAGTGGCCGACCAGCATCGGCCCGACCGGCACGACGATGGCCGGCACGTCGACTGAAGCCGCGGCCATCAACTGCGCAGGGATCGTCTTGTCGCAGCCGCCGATCAGGATCACCGCGTCCATCGGCTGGGCACGGATCATCTCCTCGGTGTCCATCGCCATCAGGTTGCGCAGGAACATGCTGGTCGG
>Ga0209515_10000576_pt1 | contig 65181 bp, 55 predicted proteins | sample Subgroupgradi54m_FD_187454 | JGI IMG/M metagenome (GOLD analysis project Ga0209515, IMG submission 187454) | Subsurface groundwater microbial communities from S. Glens Falls, New York, USA - GMW60B uncontaminated upgradient, 5.4 m (SPAdes)... ...
TTGAGAAAAATTCCTGACCGCTCCGCTCGGGTGCGGCGGAAGGAGGGGGTTGGGGGGAGGAATTCCGCCGCACCCTCGCTTCGGAAAAATTCGCGCCGATAATTGCGAAAACAAATACAATTAAAGGATAGCTGAAAAAATTTGTTTTCGCAAAGATTTGTTCTTTGAGATTCTAGAAAAGAAAAAGGCGGGAATCGCGTTGTGTTGCGACTCCCGCCGTGATGAACCAATCTGACACCGCCTAGTTCTTGCTCGCTCCGGGGAGTGAGAAGATCATCGCTTCCTCGACCGGCGTGGTCTCGAAGTCCGCGATGAGCCAGAGCTTGGTGCCGTCGAAGCCGACCACTAGCGGATCGACCTTGGGAACTACGATCGCGGTCTCGTTGATCTCGAAACCCTTCGGCTCAGCGATGAGAAACATCTCCTTGAACGAGCCGCGAGCTTCGACGATCTTCTGCTTCACGTCGTCTGGGATGAGCCCCTCGAAGCGGCAGGAGAGCTTCACTGACTTCTGACGCTTGCTCGCTCTCTGTCGAAGTGTCTTCTGCACGTCCTCGTAGCAGGACGCGATGGCTTCGGGCAACTCCGGGAACATCTTTGTCCTGAAGCGAATTCTGTCGTCCCAGTCGTTCCGGCGGCCGGAGACGGCGATCTCGAAACGTGGCGAGTCGAGACTGAACACGATGAGCCGAGGCCAGCCGTTCTTGTCCCGCCATGTGAGCGGTTCCATGCTCAACAGGTGATACCGAGTGCCGAAGTTGACGCGGTTCTGCAGTTCGGTCTGCTCTCGCTTCAGAACTGCCAGACCGTTCTCGACCCTCGGCTTGGATGCTTCCTCGATACCGAGAAGGTTGCCGAGAAGTGTCGACCCGCGTTCCACCTGCGTGGAGACGAGAGCCAAGTGCCTCGACGACTTCTTGATTTCCGCGGGCGGAAGGTGTTCCGCCAACGCCACTGCTCTTTCGATTGCGCTTGTCATGACTGACCTCCTTCCTCTTGCGAGGGTTTGAGTTCGGACTCGCGCGCCCCGAACCCGTGGTTTTCGTCGAGGAAATGGATGAAGTACTCCGGCTCACCTTGAGCCCACTCCTTGACTGGTTTGAGCCGAACGATCTTGCACCGCTTGCCGTCGTTACTCCTGACACCGGACACACCGCGGTTTGTGAAAACACAAACCTGATTCATCTGGTATCGGTGTTGAACTGCTCGCTTGGTTGTCATCGCTGACGAACCTCCTTTCAGTTGTATATGTGCTGATTTTGGCGAGCGAATCGGGAAGAAATTCAAGTTTTACCAACTCGCCAAATCTGCACTAATACTACACGATTACCCCCCCCGTGTCAAGCCCGCACGGTAATTTGTAAAAGTGCTAAAAACTTGTCATTAAAGTAGATTTTATTGGAAAGTTTTTATCTACAACGTTGTTAAAAATAAAAAACAGAACTTCCAATGAAATCCTGTCTCAAAAATTCAATATGTTTTTCTTTTCTAGAAATTGTCGGCGCGAATTTTTCCGAAGCGAGGGTGCGGCGGAATTCCTCCCCCCAACCCCCTCCTTCCGCCGCACCCGAGCGGAGCGGTCAGGAATTTTTCTCAAAATGGGTTCGCGCTAAATTCAGAATATCCCACCATAAAGTTATGCACAGCGCTTTTTGTTGAAACGTGCTAAGATACTTGTAAGGTCGAATTTTCATTAAAAAATTCTCTCAATTATTTATTATTAATAAAAAATAAATGTTCGTACAAACTTGGGCGGATGTAATTACATTTACATTCCAAAATTTATGGACGGGTTTTGTTCTCTTTCTGCCAAACTTTGTCGGCGCTTTAGTGATATTTTTTGTCGGCCTCGTTATCGCGTCTGGTATTGGCAAGGTGGTGGAAAAATTGGTTGATGCCTTGAAATTAGACCGTTTGCTTGATCAGCTCGGTCTGGGTCGTCTTCTTGAAAGAGCCGACATGAGGCTTCGTTCGGGCCGCTTTTTAGGAGTTTTAGTTCAGTGGTTTTTCATTATAGTTACTCTTCTTGCGGTTAGCGATATTCTTAAGCTTTCGGCGTTCTCTGACTTCTTAAGCCAGGTTCTGCTTTATGTGCCGAATATCGTAATTGCCGTTCTCATTATGCTCGCTGGAGTGGTGGTGGCTGCTTTTCTCTCTAAATTAGTAAGAGCTTCAGTTATGGCATCTCGTCTTCACTCGGCCCATTTCCTTGGCGCTCTAACCAAATGGGCGGTTCTGGTGTTCTCTTTTCTGGCCGCTCTCTCACAGCTTGGCGTAGCCGGTGCTTTGGTTAATACTCTTATCATGGGTTTTGTGGCTATGTTAGCGTTAGCTGGTGGTTTAGCCTTTGGTCTTGGCGGTCGCGATGCCGCCGCCGCTTGGCTTGAAAAGCTGCGTTCAGAAATTTCCAACAAGTAAGTGTAAAATTAAGTATAAAAACTGCCCCGCGAAGCGGGGCAGTTTTTAATAACCCAGTATCTTATAGGTTTACGAAACCTATAAGGTTGGGGATAAAGTGGGGATAAGTGCTATTGACATAGTTTAAACTGTTAGATAATGTGTTTCACAAAGAAGCTGGCAATACCTCCATATGCCGGCTTTTTTGTACCACCCTTTTGATTTTGGAAATCAATTGTGTTATTGGGGTAATTGTTATGCGCAAACAAAAATTAGTTCAAAATAATATTTATCACATATATAATCGTGGCGTTGAAAAAAGGCATATATTTCTAGATGATAGGGATTATTTTAGGTTTATTAATGATCTGATTGTTTTTAATGATGCGAAGATGGTTGTAAATCCGAAGCAGCGGCTTTTAGATATTAAAAATGGAATTCATAAAAGAGATTATTTAGTTGATATATTAGCTTTTTGCTTAATGCCCAATCATTATCATTTATTACTAATGCCAAAGATTGAAGGTGGCATTACTGAATTTATGCGTAAATTGGGTTGTGGTTATGTTAATTATTTTAATATAAAGTATAAAAGAGTTGGCTCTTTATTTCAGGGAAGATTTAAATCGGTTCTTATTGAAGATGAGTCGCAATTTATTTATATTCCTTATTATATTCATTTAAATCCTCTGGGCATAGAATTTCCCGATTGGCGCGATAAAGGGGTTAAAAATCATAAAGAAGCCATTAATTTTCTTGATAATTACAGTTGGTCTAGTCATGCTGATTATCGTGGCAAGTCGAATTTCTCGTTAATTTTAAATAAAAGTATTCTAAACGAAATACTGGGAGACGAGGATAGTTATAGTGAAAGTTTTTACGATTTTATTAAAGATTACGATTTTTCGAGTGTTGCGGATCTTCTTTTGGAGTAGCTTATAGGTTTCGTAAACCTATAAGGTTGGGGATAAGGTGTGGATAAGTGCTGTTGACAGAGGATTTTTCGTAAAGTACGCTTGGAATAATTTTTTATAAATTTAATGTTGCGAGGGCGGAGCGAGCGTAAGTAAATTTAAATATTTAGAAATTTAAACATTTAAAATATCATGGAAACGGTAAATTTTGAAGGGCAAAATATTTCCGAGGCGCCGAAGGCGCCGAGGAATAAGAAGTTAATTTGGGGCGGCGTAATTTTGGCCGTTTTAATTTTGTCCGTCATCGGCTGGCAGTATTGGCAATATACAAATAGCTCATATTATCAACAGATGAATGCGGTAAAAATGATTGAAGCGCAACAGAAAGAAAGCGATAAATGGGGCGGGAAGACGCCAGAAGAAACCGTCAAATTGTTCACTGACGCGGTTAAAAAAGGCGATTTTGAGCTTGCGAGTAAGTATGGGAATAAAGAGAAAATTTTACCTGTTTTAGAAAAAATGAAGAATGATGGGAAAATTGATAAATTAATAAAGGATATAGGAATTGGTGAATTAGAAGAAATTCCAGGATTTGGTGGAAATGACTTTCACTTAGTCGTTAAGGAAAACGACAAAAAATATTGGATATTGAGTTTATATAAAAGTGATGGCGGTACTTGGAAAATATCTGAATTTTAATGAAATTTAAACCTATGAAGAAAAATTTAATAGCAATTACCGGAGGCCTGATTTTGGCCTCTGTTTTTTTATGGCTCACGCCTAAAGCACTGGCTTATAGCCCAGCAACGACTCATCCGGATTTAACGAGAGAAATTATTAGTTTTTATGAGTTGTCAACCGGTAAAAAAATAACAGACGAGCAAAAACAATGGGTCATTCAGGGTTCAATGGATGAAGATAAAGCGCCAAGGTGGATTAATCATTTTTATGACCCGATTTTTGAAAGGGGTTTTCAAGCAGAAAGTGTCGGCATAAGCGGCTATTTGGCAAAAAACTGGGCGCAATTTTCTTCGTATCAGACGATTAACCCTGGAAATATTGCCAACTTATGGACCGGAAACGGCCCAGTTATTTCCGGAAGCTGGTGGGGCGATTTTTCTTACGAGGTGGCTATTAAAGATTATTCAAAAAGCAAAGAAAAAGAAGCCTATTTGGCTTTGGGACATATTTTGCATTTAATTGAAGATATAACTGTGCCGGAACACACAAGGAACGATCCGCATCCGGGCGGGGATATGCCGAGTTATTACGAAAATTGGACTAAAGATAATTCAAGCGGTTTAACGCAGGATTTAGGAAAAAGAGTGTTTAATCAAGGTAATAAAGCAATTATTTATGCGGATTTAGAATCGTATTTTAATAATTTGGCGACTTATACTAACACCCATTTTTTTAGTCCTCGCACGATTAATTCCAAAATATATCAAAAACCAAAAATTGTTTATGAAGACGAAACTTTTGCTTATGGCAAGGATGAAAATGGGGAACTTTTTGATTTGACAGTGGTCACGACTGATAGAAAATCGAATAATAAAAATTATTATTTAGATAATTCTCAAATTCTTCAAGAATATTGGCTGCGGTTATCTCGGCAGGCGGTTTTAAACGGCGCGGGGGTGATTCAGTTATTTTTAACTGAAGCGGAAAAAGCGAAAGAAGTAGAACTGGCAAAACAAAAAGTTGATGCGCAACAAATGGCGCAAAAAAGTTCGTTTTTTGGCTCTATTGTAAATTTTTTCAGAAATCCGGGAGATAACAATCAACCGGCTTTGACGATAACAAGCAAGCCGACTAAGGCGGCGCCGAAAATAAACCAAATCCAGCCAAAGCTGGTAACACCGCAAACACAAATAGTTAATCCAGTGCCCATTTCGGTTCCGGCTTCAACTAAAACCCCGGCACCGGTCGTTCAAAATACGCCTAATCAAACGAATAGCCAAACAGTTCAACCGCCTCAAAATACCGCGCCGGTAGTTTACGGCGGAGGAGGTGGAGGCGGCGGCATAAGCACCACTATCAACACTAGCACCAACACCAACAATGCAACATCAAGTAATTCAATAACCACTAGCGATTCAACCGATCAAAATTCAAACACACAAACATTTCAAGCAGGCGATTTGGTGATAAATGAAATTATGTACAACCCCGAAGGTACCGATGACAAACATGAATGGATTGAACTTTATAATAATTCTGGCCATGAAATCACTCTAACAGGTGGTTCTGATGGTTGGAAATTTAGCGACGGCTCTACATCGCTCCATGGCTTAAATGAACCGCCGATAAATGGTTCGCAAGGATCAATGACTATCGCGCCTGGCGGATATATGATTTTAGCCGATAATGCTGTAACTTTTCTGGTCGATCATTCAGGCTTTGGCGGCACGGTGATTGACACGGTTATGGATTTAAAAAATTCCACTTCAACTATTAAAACTATAAAAATAATTACTCCTAACGGGACTATAATTGATGAAGTTTTGTATTCTAATTCCTGGGGTGCTAATGGCAATGGGAAAACTCTTGAAAGAAAATTAGCAGGTGGCGCCTCAAATGAGGCAAATAACTGGGCCGAGTCCTCGGCAAAAGGTGGCACGCCCGGTGCGGCAAACAATTGGTCATTAACTTCAAATGTTAATGTTGTTGCTTCAACGACCGTTGCTTTTGACAATAATGCTACCTCAACGCCGGAAACGGCGACTTCCACGGAACTTCTGATAGCTTTGGGAACCGATGTTCCAGCCACAACAACAATATCCACAAACACTAATTGGACTTTAGCCGGCAGCCCATATCGGCTGTTTTTTGATAGCCAGCGGCGACCTACGGTCGCCGCTGGCTCCATTCTCACAATTTTGCCCGGCGTAAAAATTGTCCCTCAAGGCGGAAATTACACAGCGCTGGAAATTCAGGGAACACTTAACGCCGTTGCCACCTCCGGCGCGCCGATAATTTTCACTTCAATAAATGACTCAGACAATAACGCATCAACAACGCCTCAAAAGGGCGAGTGGCTTAATATTGCTTTCAGCCAAGGCGCGCAAGCAAATTTGGACTATGTTGAATTTCGATACGGTGGACAGGGACTAGAGCGACCCATTAAAGAGATGGTCAAAGTCGTTGGCGCCACAATAAATATCAATCATTCTAAATTTGAAAACTCCCAGAGCATCGCCTTGCGCCTGGTTGACAGCGAAGCAGTTATAGAAAATTCAATTTTTTCAGATAACGCTTGCGGTATTTCCGTTGACTCCTTGGTTTTGCCAAGTTCGGGCACCGATGGCGGATGTGCCAGCAACGTTCATTCTTTTTATTCGCAAGCGGTGGCAACAACTACGCCTCAAATCAAGAATAACCAGTTTAGCGACAATCGTCTTATTGCCGTTGAGGTCAGAGACGGCTCCACACCTATTTTAGACAACAATATTTTTACCGACAACGGCTACCCAATAAGAATTGAAAATTCTTATCCCGATATCGCCAATTCTCAAATCGCTAATTTCACCACTAGTCCGAATATTTTAAATGGTATCGCCATTTCCGGCCGCACTCATTTTTCCAAAAATTACACGCTTAAAAAAGACCTGCCGTATATTTTAGAAACCGATGGGCCGGCCCTATCGCCATATGTTGATTCTGGCGCGACATTAACGATAGAACCCGGCGTGATTTTTAAAATTGGTCATACTTTTACAGCTCTTAATATAAACGGCGCGTTCATTGCTTCAACCACGCCGGACAACCCGATTGTTTTTACTTCGCTAAAAGACGATTCAATGGGTGGCGATACTAATAATGACGGTTTGGCTAGTACGCCACAAAATAACGATTGGGCGAATATTAAATTTTTTATCGGAAGCATAGGAAATTTCGCCAATACGATTTTTAACTATGGCGGTAATGGTTCGCCGCCGGCGGTAACTACGACCAGCAGTCAACTAATCGCTAATTTTCCTTCAAGTTCTGATGTTTTGAATCAAAGTTGCGACGCGATGACGAGTAATATCAGTCCAAATAATAGTGGAATTTTTTCAAAAGTAGTAATCCACAAATTAACAAACCATAATTCGATTACAACAGCATTTTTCCAAATAAATGTCATTGGCGGCGGAATAGTAGATCAAATATTGGTTCAGAATCCGAGCTATAATAATTCCGAAGTGGAACTAAATTTTACGTCGAGCTTTAATTCCGGAAGTCAATACAATGTTCGTTTTATGGGGGTTACAGATGGCAGTATTGCTACGGGTTGCGACTTTGGAACGGACGCAACAGGAAATTTAGTAAGCGCCTGGTATAAATCCGTAACTACAGTCTCTAACCCCGCGCTTTCTATTGACTCCGGCGCCACGGTTGTTATTCAATAGTGTTGTGGATAACTTTATAGGTTTCGTAAACCTATAACTTATATGGAGGATTTTTTTGATAATGAACTGGGAAGAAAAATTCTGGCTTTAACTAAAGCCAGTTTTAAAGTTTCTGATTTGATTTCCGACATGGCTTTGCGGGAAAAGATAAAACACCAGATTTTGAATGTTTATAAAATTTTTTCTGACCCCGCCCTTAAGCTTAAGGGCGGGGTTGAGGATAAATACGATGAACTTATAAAAGAAATTAACATTTTAGACAGCTTTTTCTTTTTGGCCGGTCATTTGAATCTGGCCAAAGAAGAGTACATAAAATCACTTAGAAATGGCTTATTGGTGTTTAAGTCACAGATTATTATAGAAATGCATCCACGCTCTAAGTTTCCGGTCGTCGATTTTCCACAAGCTACGGAACGAAAGCAGGAAAAACCTTCATTCGCTAAGGCCTTGGAAGGCAAAGAAAAAGGAGTGATTTTGTCTAATCAGAAAGATAGCGCGCTCAATGACAGGCAGGAAAGAATTTTAAAATATTTTAGAGAAAATAAAAGCATTCTTAGACTTTCAGATTTATTGACACTTTTCCCAGATATTAACGAAAAGACGGTGCGCAATGATCTAATAATTCTTATCCAAATGGGAAAAATATTAAGGGAAGGAATTGGCAATGGCAGTCATTACCAGCTTTTGGAATAATAACCTATATTTTGATTCGGAAATGATTCGGAACTTCCGAATCATTTCCGAATTGCCGAATTACTTCCGAATTCGGTAAAAGAATTTCCGAATCATTTCCGGATTATTTACCAAGTTTTAACAGTTTTTTTTCACTTTTCTCCCCTCCTCTCCAAAAATTAAACAAATCTTTTTCCGAAGCTTATGAAAGTGTTTTAGCATGGTTCCCCGCGACGGGGATAAAACGCTTTCATCGGACAGCGAGTCCCGCGCTGGCGGGACGAGCGCGCGAGGAAAAATATTTGTTTAATTTTGTTCTTCTCAAAGTTATCCACAATCTTATCAAATATTTTCCCGTTGTTGCAGTTTTTTAAGAAATTTAGTTATCCACATTTAAATGTTGACGGATATCATTTTTTGCCTTAAATTAAGGATATTTTCGTCCTCTTTGTAGGCACTTGCCTATGGTAAAATTTGGTGCTATTATGAAAGCGTGATAGAACAATGTAATATATGGTTGCAATCGTGAAAAACCGATGATATAATTCTTCATTGACTGCTGATGACATTTTTGTTATTATCACCTTTTGGGATTGAACTTTGACAAGTTAATATTTATAATGCGAACGAAAGTTCGCACTTGAGAAATCTACTTCTATCAGACAGAAGTATAGTTTGGCAATTCGGAAGTTAGGAAGTCCTATTCATTAGCTAATTTGGAAATGGAAATTTTCCCCAACCGGGCAAAAATTTCCGTATAACAAAAATTATAATTAATAAAGTTAATTAAAAGTTAAATTTTAAGGAGAAAAATTATGTTTAAAATTGAAAGTAGACAGATGTCGTGGCCGATCGCTCTCATTGCTTTGGGAGCCATTTTGGCTTTGACTCTAAGTTTGTCAGTGCCTAAAGCTGGCGCTGTAACTATAGAAGAGTTAATGGCCCAGATTAATCTATTGCAGGCCCAACTTGTTACATTACAAGGTGGTTCTAGCATGGGCGCTGCTTGCACCTTCACCCGCTCACTCTATTTGGGTGTTCGCGGCGACGATGTAAAATGCTTGCAGACAAAACTTGGCGTATCGCCAATGAGCGGTTACTACGGCCCCATTACAAGGGCGGCTGTTGCCAAATGGCAAGCGGCTAATAATGTAAGTCCGGCTGTTGGTTATTTTGGTACAATTTCACGTGCTAAATATTCAGCAATGGCTGGCACAACCGGCGGCACAACCGGCGGAACGACTGGTGGAACAGTTACTCCCCCAGCGGCTGGCGGTCTTAGCGTTGCTTTATCTTCAGACACTCCGGCGTCAAGAACAATCGTTGCCGGCGCGGCCAACATGGCTTTCAGCAAACGGAATTTCACGGCCGGTTCCGGTGATGTCACCGTGACCACCTTGAAGTACACTCGTTCGGGCATTTCTTCAGACGCGGAACTTGGTAGCGCTTACTTATATGATGCCGACAGCGGCGATTATATCGGGCAGTATTCCGGCCTTGGTTCCGGTGTTTTGACATTCACCAATTCGTCAGGTCTTTTCACGGTAAAAGCCGGTATGACCAAACACGTTGAATTGAGATTGGACGTTTCGTCATCCGCTTCCAACAATCACACGATGGCTTGGGGCTTGAATGCGGCGACCGATGTCGTTTCAAACGCAACTTCAGTTTCCGGCTCATTCCCGTCAGTCTCAAACGCCATGACCTTTGTTACAGTGTCCAATCCAGCGGTTGCCACTTTGACTTCAACCGCAGTTACAACCGGCAGTTCCGTAAATGCCGGAACAACTGGCTACTTGGCTGGTTCGTTCACTTTGCAATCTGCGAACAGCGCCGTATTGCTTGACAGAATTGTTTTGATTCAAAACGGTTCGCTTATTTCATCTACCGACGTTGGCAACATTAAACTGGTAACTACCGGCGGCCAACAACTTGGCGCAGTATTGCCTAATTTGAAATCTGACGGTACCGGTACATTTGTAATGTCCCCGGCATATGAAATTCCTTCAGGTCAGACCATTCAGGTAAATGTGTACGCCGATATTCTCGCAGGTGTTAATAGAACCTTGAAATTCAATGTTCTAAATCTTCGCGACCTTCAGGCGCGCGACAAGACCTATGGTGTTGGCATTAACCCATCTGGTTCAGTCGCTATGACTACAACATCAGTTCAGGCCGGTACTTTGACAGTTACGCTTGATCCTTCAAGCCCGACTAGCAATGTTGCTCCGGGACAAACCAACGTCACCGTTGCTAAATTCAAAGTAGTTTCTTACGGCGAACAAGTTAAAGTGTTGTTCGTTCCGTTTAAGCTTGTTCTTGGTTCAAACGTCGCTACTACGCATGTTGCTAATGTTTATTTGGTTGATGATGCCGGAAATCAAATCGGCACCACTATTACTACTGCGTCTAATGCGTCTACGGCTACCGATGCTTCATGGTCTAGTACCGCTACTGGTGGTACGACTGGTGGCAATAATCTTGCCGCCACATTTGGTACTTCATCTTCAAACATCAACTACCTGATTCCGGCCAACGTGACCAGAATCTGGAGCTTGAAACTTGACGTTGTGTCAACTGCTACCGGCACTATTGCTGCCAGCTTGAATGCTGGTACCAATAACTACCAAGGCCAGATTTCTTTGAGCAATGCCGGTACGACAGCGGTAACTGCCAATACTTTGACCGTTCAATCAAATCCGTTCCAAGCAAAACTTAATTCTTCGCTTGGCGTCGGAAACTTGGTTAAGGGCCAGAGCAACGCTAGAATTGCTTCTTATGTGTTATCGGCTTCTTCGGCTGAAGGCATTAACGTATCAACCATTACTCTCACCTCATCGACAACTTTCCCGTTTGCCAATCTTTTGGTTAAACTGGATGGCGTTCAATTTGGCACGGTAACAGGTTCAGTTGCGGCTAGCACTGACTACACCTTCGCCGGCGCTTCGCCGAAACTGATTCCCAATGGAGGTAACGTTACCGTTGATGTTTACGCCGACGTGCTTTCAACCGCGCTTAATATCGGTTCGTCTTTCTATGCAAAATTGAAAGATGCTTCAGCGACTGGCGCTATTACGGCGACTACCCAGACATTAAAAGATACTTCCGGCAATACTCTTAGCACTACTGCTAACAACATCAACTCGCAAGCGTTCACTGTTAATGTTGCCGGTCCGACCATTACTCTATTAACCGATGTTTCTAAGCCAGCTGCGTATCAGACGGTGATGGGTAAAACAAGCCAAACTCTCGGTATCTGGAGAATTAATGGCGGCACTACTGAAGATGCCAATATTACTGAATTGACTGTAAAAGACAAAGTCGGCGCTTCAGGCAATAAAGCGTCATTCCAGAACTTGCAGTGGTACAAGGGTGGCGTGGCAGTTGGTCCGGTTTCAGTTTCCGGTACAGCATCCGGTACGGTTGGTTCCGAAACTGGTTATTCCTACCTTTGGACTTTCAGTTCGCCAGTCGTTGTTCCTATGAATAGCGGTATCTCTCTTGAACTACGAGGCGATGTGCCAACCAAAGCTTCTGGCGGCGCCACTTCAAACTCAACCCATATCTTTACCTTTAATCCCAGTGGCGCTTATGTGTTGGCTAGAGGAGCGGGTTCAAGTTTGACAGCTGTAGTTAACGATTCTGGCGCAACCGCTTTGGGTACTGCTTCAACATTTCTCGGCATTTCCGGGGTAACAACGGATGTAAACACGATTACCGTTGCGAGGACCAAACTGACAGTAACTTCAGACCCGACAGGTATTCTCACTACTGGTCACGTTGTTCAAGCGGCTGACGTAATGGCGGTCTTCGTCTTTACGGCCGATTCTTTCGACGTAACCATAAGCACTGTTACCTTGAAATTAGCTGGTTCAACCTTAACCACCATCAATGTTCGTTTGTTGAACGTTACTGATAACGCGGCTTGGGGTTCAACAGCCAACAGAGCAGTTTTTGGCCAAGGTGGTCCTACAACTGGTACTGCATCTACGTCGATTGCTTTCTACCCTGCCTTTACTCTAACTGCAAACTCGACCTGGAAAGTTAAAGTTGTGGCTGATACCACAGGTAGTGAAACTACTTCCGATATTGCGTTTACCGCGACCGCAGGTAGCACCAACGGTACTCTTGCTCAATGGTTTATTGACAATGACACTGCTGGCAGCAATGGTTCTGTGATCCAGAACGCTGTCTGTTGGGGCGATGGCGACACTACCTGCGGTCTCTCTGGTGGTGCATTTAATCTCGAGACGAAAGTATTACCAGTTTATGGCCCATCCGTTAGGTATTAATTTCTTTGAACTAATTTCCTACTTGTGATAGGAAATCAGTTCTCTAAGTCCTTGGGCTTTGTACGCAAAGCTAAGGCAACCAAAAACCTCCGATTAAGTCGGAGGTTTTTGGTTTTTCCTACCTTATCCTCAAATCCGGGCAGGTTCGATCTACTCGACTTTCTATTTTATGATATAATATTAAATAGATGATAATTAAAATAAATTTTATGAATAAATTTGAAAAAATAATTCTTTTAGTATTTTTAATGAGCAGCTTAATTATTGGGACTAGACAGTATCAATCTAATGCCGCTCCTCTTCCAAAAGTAGTTAAATCTATTACCAATACTGACGGTACTCTTACCATATCTCCAACAACAGGGGATGTTATTGCTTTGTTAAATTTGGCCAATACTAATACCTGGACAGGAAATCAAATATTTAATAGTTTTACTGCAACGGTAGGAAATATCGCCAATTCCTTAATTACTAATGCTACAATTTCTGGAAATTTGATTGGTAATTCAGCCACTTTTAGCGGGTCGGTTACACTGAACGCAACCTCTACAATGAATGGTTCGCCAATTTGCACTGCTGGAAATGGCGTATGTAAGGGTGGCCTCACTTCTTTGAATGGTCTTACTGCTCTGACACAGACATTTGTTAATGATTCTAATGTAATAATCACTTCGTCTGGTTCAACTCATGCTTTGGGCTGGAATGGTGCTTTGCCAATTGAAAGAGGCGGTACCAATGCTACAACTACAACTATCGCGCGAACCAATCTTGGCGCCGCTGCTTTTGGCGCCAATACTGATATTACTTCAATAGTTTTAACTGCGACTTCTACAATAAATGGCTCGCCGATTTGTACGGCGGCAAACGGTTTGTGTGCTGGCACGACGCAGGTTAATCAATTTGGAAATGGCTCGGATGGCAATGTGACTATTTCTGCTAATACGAATTTAACAAGAGACATGTATTACAATAATCTGACTATCAACTCTGGTGTAACTCTTTTTACTAAAAATTTCAGGATTTATGTCGCGAATATTTTAACAAATAATGGAGTAATAGATAATAATGGCAATTCTGGCGGGAATGGTACAAGCGCAGGCGCGCCGTCAGCTGGCGGCGGTGGTGCTGGCGCAATTGCTACTATATCAGATGGTACTTTACCAGTGGGATTATCTGGCGTTAGTGGTGGTGCTGGCGGTGATGGTGGAACATTTTCACCAACAGCAGGTCTACCAGGTTCTCCGGGAGTTATTGGCATCAATCAAAAATTATCATTGGGTTCATTAGGTAATAATGGTAATGACGGTGGTAATGGTGGTACTTGTTTTAACGCTGGAGGAACTGGTGGCATTGGGGGATCTGGTGGCCTAGCATCATCGGTAATTGATCCTCTAAAAAATGTTGCTACAGCTTACCAACTTTTTGATTTTTTACCAATGTTAAATCTAAATAATTCTGCTGGTAGTGGCGGTAGCGGTGGTGGAGGAGGAGGTCGTGGCGGACAAGGTTTGGGCGGTGGAGGCGGCGGTGGCGGTGGATCAGGTTCTGGAGGAGGTACAATATTAATTTTTGCAAAGAACATTGTAAATAATGGCACAATAAGAGCCGAAGGGGGGATCGGTGGTAATGGAGGCAATGGTGGCAATGCCCAAATTAACGCAGGTGGCGGAGGAGGAGGTGGCGCTGGTATAGGAGGAAGTGGCGGAGTTATAATACTTACTTACAAATCAAAAACAGGAATTGGATCTGCCAGCGTATCAGGCGGTGCGGCAGGAACGCCTGGTTTATTTGGACTACAAGCTGGGGGATGCGGTACCCAAGGTTCTACAGGTGGCTCATCTCAGAGTGGGGCATTAGGCAAAATTTATGAACTTCAATTATAGCTATAACTGATTAGGTTTAATATTTTTTCAGAAATCCGGAAAAAACCAAAAACGCCCTTCGGGGCGTTTTTGGTTTGTTGTAAAAACTATTTTAGTGGTAAGATCATCATATGCCTAAGCAACTCCTTAGCAGTAAAAAATTTATTTTTTCAACTTTTATTTTATTAGTGGGATTATTTTTGTTTATCAACCATTCTCTTTTGGCTCAGACGTTACCTGTCGGGTCTGTCGGTACGGCAAATGATTTCGATAATGACCTCCGGCTTGGCGTACAAAACTTAGCAGTAAATCCAGCGGCACAAATTCAGCAGAAAGAGATACAGAATCAGGATTATAAGAGTACTTGGGATGAGTTTGGAACCAATGTATTGATTGATGGTGATACTACGCCCGATAAAGTTATTAGAAAAATAACCCAAGATATTATTCAGGCCGTAGAGACAGAGAAGGGCTATGACCTGGAGGAGGCAAGTTATCTTGAAAACATTCACCTCGCTCCTGAAGAAGTTCAGAGTATTGAAGGGCCGGCAGGGTCAGACGTTCCTCCGACTGAACCCATAATTCCAAACCCGAGCTTAGAAGCAAACCCCAATGTTGATGTCTCTTCGGCCGAGAATAATGAAATTATTGCGGCAACTAGTATAACAACGGCAACTAGTACAACAATAGAAACAACAGAGACTGCAGCCTCTAAAATAGATACCGCAATCTCTAAATCAGAGACAAAATCAGAGACAAATACTTCCATAATAGAAACAGGCCCTGCAAATGAAAACGCAATTTTTGAAGCAATTTTAAAAGGAGAAGAAGCCGCTGAACAAACACCGGCAGAAGAGAATATTCCCGTGCCAGAGGCAACGCCTCCAACCGAATAATTATGATAAATAGAATTATTACAATAAGTTTTATTCTCGGTGCGACAGTTTTTTTAGTCGTGGTCTCGATGAGTACCGTTTTTGCTGCAAATACAGACCCTCTCACTAAATTACAAGATAAAATTAATGCGCAAGAGGCGCGGATAGCTGAACTTAACGTTACACTTGACCCCACGTTGGGCATTACCCATACCTTAAGAAAAAAATCAGTAGGAAACGATGTTAAACTTTTACAGGAATTCCTTAAAGTTTATGGAGTGTATCCGGAGGGTTTAGTTACGGGTTATTTCGGAGTCCTTACCGAAGGAGCGGTCAAAAAATTTCAAAAGAAAGAATCAATTGATCCTGTCGGTATCGCTGGCCCAAAGACCCGTCTGCGGATAATAACTATTAGTAAGCAGAAAGTGGAGAAAAATCTGATGGCATCTACCACTCCTGAACTTATCGATGCCGTAATGACTGATCACGTTGCTGAAAATGGCGCGGCCGTATTATTGGCAAGCACTACTTTATCATTAGCAAGCACCACAGAAAACATCTACGCGGTGCTTACCCTTAAAAATGTCAAACAGGACACGAAAATTGCTTACATTCGATATTACAAAAACGCATATATTGATTCTGGGATTTCTCACCCGAGTCGCAGCGGTCTCCGGTATTTCCACTTTCAATGGTCGCTTAAGTCCGATAAAATCCGCGCAGTCGGCGACTATTCGCTTATGCTATATATAGACGGTAAAAAATCTAAAACAATTCGTTACACAATTTATTGAGTTGAAATGAAAAAAATTTTTCTTGCCACAATTTTTACTTTTGCCGTTTTTATTAGCGGGGCAAATGCCCAAACGCCGACTTTAACGCCGCCAATAAAAGTACCGATTTTGGTGTATCACAGTGTTCGACCTTATTATCCGGGGATAACAAAATTAGTGAAGGAATTCACCGTGCCTCCTGATATTTTTAATGAGCAGCTAAAATATTTGCGAGATAATGGCTTTACGCCGATCACGCCAGATGATCTTACGAATTATCTTATTTCCGGAAAATCCTTGCCGCTAAAACCTTTTATGATTAATTTAGATGACGGCTGGCAAAACCAGTTTCGCTATGCTTTTCCCATTTTGAAAAAATATAACTACCCGGCAGTATTTTATATTTATTCTGACGTGATTGATAAAAAAGTTTTTATGACCTGGGATGAGATAAAAATTATGACGAACTCAAAGATGATAATTGGAGGCCATACCAAGTCACATCCGGAATTGCCAAAAATTACCGATGACGCAGTTTTAAGACAAGAAATTATTGACAGTAAAAAAATTATAGAAGCTAAAATTGGCAGAACGGTCAACGATTTTGCGTATCCTTTTGGCGCATATAACGATCGTAGTGTTGACCTTGTGACACAGACATACAAATCAGCTCGGGGAGTACAGGGATGCGCACAACAATCAAAAGAGAGGCTTTTCACGCTTTGCGGTATTATCGTGACCGGTGATTTTAATAGATTCGTTGCTCTTATTAACAAATAATTATGCGAACAGGCCTCATTGTGTTATAATGGTAAAAGGTCGAATTATTACTAAATATGTTAGAAATAATATGATTAAAAAAGTTTATATTTTTGTTATCGCCGTTTTATTTTTAGGAGCGATGAATTTGTCGGTATTAGCTCAAACACAAAATCCTTCATCGGCTAAACCCTCGGTTTCTGCGCCATCCGTTAAATCCACTCCTGCTAAAAAACTGAGCGTCCAAAAGAAAACAGGCCCGGTCATTAGGAAATACCAAAAACCAATAACGCCAACCAATAAGCCGATAACTCCGCCAGCCAAGACAAAAACATCAACACAGCCGACAAAACCCATCCAGCCAAAACCATCTGTTAAGTAAAAAAATTTAATATGTCATAATCTTAGTTAATGCAGTCAAAGCATTGAGCTGCTTTTTTGTTTCCAATTATAGAAATTTTAGCATTTATATGCTATTATTTAGTCCGTTACTATGTCTAAAATCGAATTATATTTATCTAAAATCGTAAAATATGGCCTTTACGCCATTTTATTAACGCCTTTAGTGTTTTGGCCCAGGGCGCTTTACGGTTTTATGACGCCTAAGTTTATTTTGTTTCAGATATTGGTAGAAATTGTTTTTGTTGCTTGGCTTTTAACAAATTATAGAAGCGGATTTAAGCGGATTATTGCGGATTTGCGCGGAAATTTTATCCTCTTAGCATTATTAGGCTTTATAGTCGTCTCTTTTGTTTCGGCCATTTTTGGCGTTGATTTCAGCCGAAGTTTCTGGGGAATAGGAGCTAGAATGACCGGACTTTTTGCTGAACTGCATTTTTTCGCTTGGTTTTTGGTGCTCGTTAGTTTTTTAAAAGCTCCGCTCGGGAAAACATCCGATGTCCGTAGGACATCGGATGTTGAGGAGAACGGAGCTTTATCGTGGAACTGTTATCTAAATTTTTCGTTTGTTGTTGCTTTACTGGTCGCTCTCTCGGCCTTTTTTCAAAATTCAGAATGGCGACTGGTTTACGGCTCCACTTTTTTCAATAACCCAACTTTTGTTGCTCCATATTTGCTTTTTCATTTTTTCTGGGGGCTTTATCAGGCCATAAACTATAAACTACAAGCTACAAGCTGGAAAAGATGGTTCTATGGCGCCGGTTCCGCTTTTATTCTTTTTGTCATTCTTTTGGGACAGATTCGCGGCGCGATTTTAGGCCTATTCGCCGGCATTTTGCTATTAGGTTTTTTTCTTATTTTCAGTAATATTATCGGTCGTCGTTTTAAAATTGCGCTCACTGCTTTACTTATTCTGCTTTTTATCGGATTTTTTAGTTTATGGATTTTTAAAGGTAGCCAAATTGTTCAAAATATCAGCATATTAAAACGCTTAACCCAGTTTTCTTTAAGCGAGGCGACGGCGCAAACCCGAATTTTGGCGTGGCAAGCGGCTTTAAAAGGTTTTGCCGATCGCCCGATATTAGGCGCGGGGCCGGAAAACTTTAATTATCTTTTCAATGCTCATTATAATCCGAGTTTTTTAAAATTTGGCGGCGGGGGATTTGGCGAAACATGGTTTGATAAACCGCATAACGCGTTTTTAGAAATTTTAACCGAAACCGGCATTATCGGCGGCTTGGCTTATTTATTGATTTGGCTGACAGCGGCCGTGATTTTGTACAGATTGTTTAAAAAAGGCGATAAGCTTTTGACGCTTATTTTAATAAGCGTTTTTATCTCCTATCTTGTAACGATATTTTTTTCTTTTGACAGTTTTGGATCTTGGTTAGGGCTTTATTTGTTTATGGCATTTCTTGCTTCGTATAGTGATTCTAATCTACAAATTCATTCTAATTCTACAAATATAAATCAAAATCTAAAAAAGTTATTTGTAGTATTCGCATGTATTAGTATATTAGGATTAATAGGTTTAAACCTGTCAATCTGGCGCGCCAATATTGCCGATGCCGACGCCTTGCGAATTTTTCCGCGCGACCCTGCGCAAGGTATTATTTTATTTAAAAAATCTTTAACATATTTCTCGCCGTATAAATCGGAATATCAGTTTGATTTAATTGCTTCAATTGCCGGAGCGGTAGAAAAAGGGATACCGCTTCCGAATTTGGAAGATACGGTTAATTTTGCTCTCGGCGAAGCCGATAAAGCGGTAGCGGCTCACCCTAAAGACGCGGCTAAGTATACCGATATGATTAGAATTTATAATATTTTAGGGACAAGAGGGCGCGATCCGGAAATTTTGGCCCAAGCGGAGGCCTTCGGAAAGACATCCTTAGAATTAAGCTCCCAAAGGCAAGAAACGCTTTACTACCTTGCCAGAACGGCACTACTTAAAAACGATGCCAAAATGTCCGTAATTTGGGCAAAACAAGCGGTCTCAGCTGATCCGGATATAAAGCAAAGCCACTGGTATCTCGGCTTAGCTTATATAGCTAATAATCAAAGACAAGAGGGGATAACTGAAATTAAAAAAGCTCTTGAGATGGGTTATAAGCCGCAAAATCAATCAGAGGCCCAGTTTATTAACAGTTTTGGGCTTTAGAAAAGTTCTTCGTTTTTTCTGATCATCTCTTCAATCCCAAATTTTTCTCTAACCATAGTGAAAGCATTTAGGGCGCATTCCTGCGCTAAGCTCGGATGAGTTAGCATTTTTTTTATTGCTTCCGCCAAAGCGTTGGAATCTGCCGGCTCAACTAAAATCCCTGATTTTTCATTTTCTATCATTTCCGGAATTCCGGCGATGTTAATTGCCACAATTGGTACGCCAGCGGCCATAGCTTCCAAAATCACCCAGGGCTGGCCTTCTTTAACCGATGGTAATACAAATAAATCAAAAGCTTTGAGATATTGATAAGCGTCGGGTATCCTCCCAGTCAAAATTACGTAATTTTCAAGTTCATGTTTTTTTATAAGATTTTCCAAATTTTGTTTTTCCAACCCTTCACCGATAATCATAAAATAATAATTTTTTCTATTTTCTCGCAATTTTTTTGCCGCGAGAATTAAATATTCTAATCCCTTATTTTTGTAAAGATTGGCAATGGTGCCGACTAAAATAGAATTTTTCTTGCCCGCCGAATCGCCTCGCTTCGCGGGCGAAGCGGGAGCTTTAGCGAAGATGGGAATTTTTGGTTCAATAAATTTTATCGCTTTTTCTTTTGATAAAAATTTTAAATTATTAATATCAAATCCGTTATAAATCGTTACGATTTTATCTGGCTCGACAATTTTATTTTTTATTGCCAATTGGCGGTCAAATTCCGAATTAGTTATTGTAATATCTTTAAAAGGCGCGCTGATTTTTTCGGCCCAAAGGTAAATTTTTTTAATGATTATATTCTTTGGTTCTTTAAAAGCCCAGCCGCCGATCCGGTAAATTATTTTTGGATTTTTACGCCAAAATAGTAAACGATAAAAACTTCCGGCAATCGATCCAGTGAAGCCGGCCTCTGAACTTAGAAGATAAAGAATATCGGGATTGAATTTATTTATCAGGCGAAAAATTTCCCAAAAAGCCAGGAAATTTTTAATTCCCGGTATATTTGAAAAGTTTTTGATTGTAACTGTTTTTATGTCTTTTTTATATAGTTTTTCAAACAATTCTCCGTGCCCGCCGGCCGCAACCGTAATTTCGTACTTTTCCGGTTCAAGATGCGTTACAAGTTCGTATAAAAATCGCTGGGCGCCGCCCATTTCCGATTTAGTGACGATGAATAGAATCTTCATAGACATTCACATTATTATGGCTTTAGTAAGCCAAAAAGTTAGATTGACCTAATGTTTAATCTGTTATATAGTATATAATATTAATGGATGAATCGCAAAATAAATTGGTTTTAATAATTACGCCTCACATCAAGGGTGGACCTTGGCAATGGGGGGCTGACTTGGTTTCAGAACTTAATAAAGCTAAAGAATTCAAGGCAAAACATGTTTTCACCGTAAAAGATAAACTTTTGAGTCCTTTTGAATTTAAATCCGATCTCATTCATACAACGAACCCGCTGGCTTGGTCGGTTTTATTCCGGCCGCTTATTTTAACGATTCATGGCCGGATTTATGGCTTATTCTGGAAATTTTTTTATCGGCTCGGTTATTTCCGGGCTTCGGCGGTCACTGTGCCTTCAGAATTTCTCAAGGGATCATTGGGCATCAAAAAAGCCGTTGTTATTCCCAACGCGATAGATGTTTCAAAATTTAAAGAAACCGTTTTAACGGAACGCGAATTTTTTAACATTTTGACTGTTACAAAATTCTGGTTTCCTGGCAAGGCTCAAGGACTATTTGAACTGGCACAGGTAATTTTTAATCTAGCGAAAGATTTTGATAAACGGATTAATTGGCGGATTGTCGGCAGTGGTCCGCTTTTAGAAAACATTAAAAAATCGGTGGCAATGCTTGAGCGACATAAAAACTTGACTGTTCAATGGTTTGGATTTGATATTCCACAAAAATATTTTTCCGATTCCGACATCTTCGCCTATTTTTCTCATGAAGACAATATGCCGATAGCTGTTATGGAGGCCATGGCTTCGGGCCTACCGGTTATAACCAATAAAGTCGGCGCTGTCGCTGAAATTATTGATAACGGAAAAGACGGCTTTATTGCGTCAAATCAAAATGATTATCAGAATATTTTATTAAAATTGATGAACGATTTCGGTTTAAGGAAAGAAATCGGGGCTGCGGCAAGGCAGAAGATTAAAAATAAGTTCTGCTGGGAGGTGGTTTTGCCAAAATGGATTGAATTATATAAAAAATTTCTAAAATGATTAAATATTTTTTTAGAGTAGACGATATTGCTCCCAATATGAATTGGGACAATTTTAATTTGCTTGTTTCTATTTTGAAAAAGCATAATATAAAACCGCTTTTAGCCGTGATACCGGATAATAAGGATCCTAAATTATTAGAATATCCGGTCATCCCCGATTTTTTGAGAATTATAAACGAATTGAAAAAAGACGGCTGGATCATTGGTCAGCATGGCTGGCAACACTTGGCCCAGGCCGGCGGGGGAATACTAAAAATTCATAATTCGGGCGAATTCGGCGGTTTGGATTTGAATGTACAGGGAAAAATGATCCGGGACGGGAAAGACATTATCGCATCTAAATTTGAAAAACCAGAAATTTTTGTTGCACCGCGCCATTCTTTCGACCATAACACCATAGAAGCATTGAAGCATAATAATTTTAAATTTATCAGCGACGGCATCGGCCTATATCCATTCAAAAAATGGGGGCTCATTTGGCTTCCTCAAATATTATGGCGGCCAAGAAAATGGTTTTTTGGTTTGATTACTGTTGCACTTCACCCCAACACTATGAATTATGATGAGCTTGCAAATTTACGTAAATTTATTGAAACAAGAAGAAATTCAATCGGTAATTTTGGCGAGCTTTTAGATTGGTATGATAAAAGCAGTTCTTTTGAAAAAACTTTAGCAATTTTTATCAATCCATTGTTTAAAATTTTCTGGCGAATAGCTTTTCTAATTAAGTGGCGCCTTTTGAAACGGCGGTAATTTTATGTATCAGGAAAAAAACAAAAAATATATTGATGGCGAAGCATATGATCAGAGAGGAAAAAGTTCTACTTTGGAAAATTACATTCTGGGATTATGGCAGCCGTTTTTGAAAAATAAAATTGCCGATTTAAGCGGTGACAAAGTTGTGGCCGATTTGGGTTGCGGTACCGGCGAATATCTGCTTTTGGCGGAAAAAGCCAAAAAAATTTATGCAATTGACGTTTCGGAACCGATGCTTAAAGTTTGCCGTGAGAAATTGAAAGATTTTAACCAAACAGAAATTATCAAATCGCGAGTTGAGGATTTTAAAATGCCGCAAGATTTTGCGGATCTGGTTATCGCCATAGGCGTTTGGGAATATATTGCGCCGGAAGAACTAATGAAAACGATAAAAAGGATAACGAAGAATGGGGGTCATGTAATTGTCGTTTTCCCCAACATTTATAATGATTTAAATTGGATGAGAAGCATAGTCAAAATGAAACAAATGGCACTAAAGCCCAACTATATTCTAAAACTTTTTAAAAAAGATTTCAAACTTCTTGAATCGGCAAGTTTCGGCGCAGTTTCCTGGGTTCCGAAAAAACTTCAATTTTTAGCTTTGCCGGTTTGGAAATTTTGCGATTTTATTTGGTCGCCGTTTCAGAAATTATTGCCGCTCGGTATTAATGTTTATTATTTATTTGAAAGAAAATAATGAATGTCTGCGTTATAGGAAAACATAAGTATCCTAAAGATATTTTTTCTAATGAACAGGATATGAAAACCTGGCGATCTTTAAGCTCTTATTTTAATAATCTTTTTATAATCGCCGAATCGCCGGATTTGTTTTTTCATCGCGGGGAAAAAGAAAGTATTCGTATTTACCTTATACCGCGGTTCGGTTACATCGGATTTATCAAGTGTTCGATTTTTTTGGGGATTTATTTAAATCTTCGCTATGGCATTGATGTTTTTGACGCTTCGGAAATTGCCGGAGGCGGCATGGCGGCAACAATTTTGAAATTTTTTACCGGCAAGCCAACGGTAATTGAAGTTCAGGGCGAAATCTTCAGGAAAGTCGAAAACGAAAAAGGCTTTAAAAGCTGGCTTCTTAAAAAAATTGGCAGATGGGCGATGAGAAAAGCCGAAAGAATTAGAGTAATAAGTCGTGCGATTTTTGATCAAGTCAGAGAACAGGGTATTGCTCAAGAAAAAATCCGCCTTGTTTCTCTTCGCGTTGATCTTAATCTCTTCAACCCAAAATTATTGACATCGGATGTCAATAAAAATGTGGATAAGATGGGGATAATTTTAGGCTATATTGGTAGATTAGTTGATGGTAAGGGGCTGGAGGATTTATTTGAAGCGGTTAAAATTTTAAAAACTCGGAACTCGGAACTCGGAACTTGGAACTTAGCTGTTTACGGAACAGGGACGCTAAAAATTAAATTAAAAAAATTAGCTGAAGAGTTAAATATAGGCGATAAAATAGAATGGCACGGTTTTGTGCCTTATACCAAAGTACCAGAAGCGTTAGCGAAAATAGATATTTTTGTTTATCCTTCTTGGCATGAAGGTTTTGGCCGTTCTATTATGGAGGCGCTTGCAATGGAAAAAGCGGTTGTGGCGACTCAAGTTGGCGGCATTCCCGATTTAATTAAAGACGGAGAAAACGGTTTTTTGGTTGAACCGCATAATCCCGAAGCGCTAGCTGAAAAAATAAAAGAATTAATACAAAATAAAAATTTGCGAGAAAAATTCGGTGAAGCCGGCCGAAAGTGGGTGAGCGAAAATTTTGAATGGAACGATGGAATTAAAAAATTCGCTGATTTATTTTTAGAGTTGAAAAAATGAGAATCGCAAGAATAATAGAATATTTTCCGCCGCACATAGGAGGAATGGAACGGCATGGATTAATTCTTTCGCAGGAACAGGTTAAATTAGGTCACGATGTAGAAATATTTATCGGAGTAGGTGACCCGTCTTTATTTAAAAAAACTTTCAAGGCGCCGCTCCAGTTTCTGCCACTCTATAGTAAGGCGCGGCGTTTTTGGTTTAATTTTTGGGCTTTTAGGCAAATAAAAAAACGCCACAAAAAAAATCCATATAATATTGTTCATTTTCACGGCGATTTTATTGAAACATTTTTTGGCGGTAAACTTTCCAAAAAATTAGGTATTCCCGCGGTGATTACCATTCATGCCGGTTTAAATAAATGGCTTCTAAAGCCAAAAAACGCGAAATATTTTAAAAATATCGGCAAAATAATATGTGTAAGCAATGAGATTGCCGAAGATTTAAAAAGCATCGGTATTCAAGAAGAAAAAATCGAAATAATATCCAGCGGTGTTTATTTAAGTGAATTTGGTAATGCTGATAAAAATGCGGCAGCAAAGTTGTGTGATGAGTATTCGAAACCAATAATAGTTTCAGTCGGTGTTTTAAGAATAAATAAGGGTTTTACTTATCTAATTGAAGCTTTCAGGCAAATTAAAGAAAAAATTGGTTCAGCAACTTTGCTTATTATAGGAGAAGGGTTGGAGAGAAAAAATTTGGAAAAACAAACCATCGGAATTTCCGATGTCTATTTTCTGGGTCGGCAAGAACATGATAAAGTAATAGAATACCTCTACGCTTCTGATATTTTTGTTTTGGCGTCAATTAGCACCGCTAATGACCGCGAAGGTATGCCGACATCTATTATGGAAGCAATGGCCGCAGGATTACCCGTGGTGGCAACAAAAGTAGGCGGCTGTCCTTATTTAATAGGTGATGGTATTAATGGTTTTTTGGTTAATTCAGAGAATTCCGAGGCATTGGCGGAAGCGGTTATAAAACTAATAAACAGTCCTGATCTTGTTTTGAAAATGGGAGTGCAAAATTTAGAAGATATAAAACAAAAAGACTGGCCTAAAATTGCCGAAAAAATAGATGAAACTTATAAATCAATTTTATTGGCGACGTAGAGCGAGAGAAATGAAAATGGCTTTTGCGTTTTCATTTCCAAGCAGAGGAAGCCAAAAAAAGGTTAATACTTTTTATAAATCTCACAAAAAGGAAATTTTTCTTTTTTTTCTGATGCTTGTCTTGGAATTAGCAATGATTTTTGCTTTGTGGCAAAGAAGCGGATTAAATATATTTTTTAGAAGTGATGCTAATGAGTTCCAGAGTATAGTAAAAAATTTGATAAATTACAAAGTTTTTTCTTCAGATATCCAAGCACCGTTTTATCCAACAAATTTTAGAACTCCAATTTATCCTTTTTGGCTTGCTATTATTTATTTGATTTTCGGCTCGTTTAAACCAGCAATTTTTATTGGCGCATTTGTTTTTGCTATTTCAGCTCCACTTGTTTATTTAATAGCCAAAGAAATTTTCCCTGAAAAAATTTCTTTCATAGCCGCTATTTTATTTGCTATAGAGCCGTGGGCGCTTTTTCAATCAGGGTTTTTAGTGGCCGAACAGATTTTTATGCCCATATTTCTTTTGAGCATCTATCTTTTTTGTCGCTATTTAAAATTTAATAATCCCCATTATCTTTATTGGGCTTCTTTTTCATTAGGAATTACCGCTTTAATCCGGCCGATCGCTTTATTTTTTATCTCTATATTTTTATTTTTAACTTTTTTTTCAGAACTAAAATTATCAGTTAAATCGGCGTTTAAATTTTCCGCCTTGTCGCTTTTTATTTTTGTTTTAATTTTAAGTCCTTGGCTGATGCGCAATAAAATTATTCTTAACACTTGGCAAATTTCTTCAATTTCCGATGTAAGCCTTTATATTGACAATTATGCTATGTTGGAGAAATACCTGGGTAAAATGAAACCGGATGAAAATATTAACGAAGTTGGCAGAATTTTACTCGGCACCAAAAATTATGGAGAAGCAATGAGAAGTGAAAATGCGAAAACTTTAGCCAGAGTGGCGATTAAAGAGATAAAAGAAAATGCCGGCTCTTATGTCACTATGCACTTAAAAAACATGGCGTTATCTTTAGTTAAAAATTCATATGGAAATATTGTTCTTGATTTAAAAATTGGAGACGCAGGCATCCAATCTAAAATTTCTCGCTCTCTATTTAAAAACGATTTTTCAGGAACGATTATTTTGATAAAAAACGCTACTACTGGTTCAAAAATTTTAATTACACTTTTCTTTTTCTGGCCTATTATGATTTTATTGGTATTTATTGGTATTTATAATGCGTTTAAAAAAGATTGGCGTAATCTTCTTTTTTGGTTTTTATTATTATGGATATTATATTTTCCCGCTTTAACGGCTGATATTCTTGATAGGTCGCGATATAAATTGGCTATTAATGCTCCTTTATTTATGATGGCGGTTTATGGATTTTATGAAATAAAAAAATATTTGTTTAGTTATGTCGGTAATTCTTAAAAAACCCATTATTTTATATTTTTTGATGCTTGGTATAGAGCTTTTAGTTTTAATTTTAGTAGTAAGACATGCCGGTTGGTCCTTAGAACCATATTTGACTGGCTTTGATACGATTGAATATTCAACAATCGCTCGGAATTTGGTTGAAAACCACTCTTTTTCAAAAAGTTTGACCCTTCCCTTTATTCCTAGTTTTTTCCGTTCCCCGGGTTATCCATTTTGGTTGGCATTCATTTATTTTATTTCTGGTTCTTTTAAGCCAGAGATTTTTTTAGGGATGTTGATTTTTGCTTTTTCGGCGCCGCTAATTTATTTAATTGCTCGCGAAGTTTTTTCGGAAAAACTGGCATTTTGGTCTGGAATAATTTTTGCACTTGAACCGCGAATGGCATTTTCTGCACCATTTCTTTTGTCCGAGCAAATTTTTATGCCGATTTTTCTTCTTTCAATATTTTTTACGGCCAAATTCTTAAATAGTCCGCAAAAGAAGAATTACATATTTATATCCGCCGCCTTATTGGGAATTTCGGCGCTAATTAGAGGCATTTCTCTTTATTTATGGCCGATACTGGTAATTTTCTTTTTTATAAAATTATACAAAACCTGTCTGCTTCCGGAGATTTTAAAAACTTTAACATTGGCAACCGCAATTTTTGTTTTAGTTATGTCGCCGTGGCTTATCCGCAATCGATTAATACTCGGCACTTGGCAGTCATCATCGCTTTTTGGCGTTCAGCTTTATTGGGGCCATCTTGAGACTTTGGAACGGTACCTGGGCGTTCCTCAACAAATTGCCCATCAAAAAAATCTTGATAGGGCAATCCGACTTACGGGAGGCAATTTTGAAACTCCTCAAGCGGTTAATATTTTAACCAAAGAGGCGCTGACTGTGATTAAAAACAATCCATTGGCTTATATTAAAATTTATATTTTCAATTTAGGATTATTTTTTATCGCTGACGGTTATAAGGGGATTGCTTCTTATATTACCGATATTAAACCTAACTTTATTAATTTCGGTGATTTCTTGGTTAAATTCCAATTTAAAGAAATATCTTCCCGCTTAAAAGACTTTTCGTTTTTTAATTTAATTCTACCGATTTTTGGAAGAATTTTATTGGCAGTTATAACTATCTTAAGCTTCCTCGGTATTTTTCTGAGCATCAAAGAAATGCCAAATCAGCGTCTAGTGCTTAATCTATTTTCTATTTTAATTTTTTATTTTGCAATTCTTACAGGCCCGATTTTTAGTCCCGATCCTCGCTTCAGAACTCCTATAAATGGGTTTTTAATCAGTTTTTGTTTGGTTACTCTATTTAAACTAATGAAAAAAGAATATAAATATGAATAATTTCTTAAATTTATTACAGGAAACTAGAGGAGGGAAAACCATTGCCCGGACGCTTTTTAATTGGGAGATTGGAAGATCGGTTAAAAATATCTACGGCGTTGTTATAGATTTGGGCGGAGGGAAAAATCCAAGTTATGAACGGTTCTGGAGTGTAAATCCGGAAAAATTCATAAGGGTTGATATAAATAAAAAATCGGAACCGGATGTAGTAGCTGATTTAAACAAGATATTGCCGTTTCCCGATAATTTTGCTGATGCAGCCTTTCTTTTTAATGTGATTTATATTTTAGAAAATCCCGGAAAAACATTACGAGAAATTAATCGTATTTTAAAACCCGGCGGCAAATTATTTTTGACCAGCCCGTTTATTTTCAACGAAGCCAAAGAACCAAATGATTATTGGCGATTTGCAAGCGAGGGATTGGAAAAACTGCTTAAAGAGTCGGGTTTCGATAAAATACTGATCAGGCTAATAGGTGAGCGTTTTTCTGCGGCCGCGTATCTCATAAGCCCGTTTTTACTTTTTTGGCCAATAAAGTTTATATTTTATGCCACTGCTGTTATTCTTGATCGATTTACTCCTAAAAAGTTAAAATTGAAACAGCCTTGTCCAATCGGCTATTTTGTAGAAGCCACAAAATCATGAAAATTTCTGTTATCATGCCTGTTTTTAACGAAGCCAAGACTTTAGCAGAAGTTGTAAAAAAGGTTGAAGCGGTCAATATTGAAAAAGAAATTATTGCCATTGATGATGGATCAACCGATGGCTCTTTAGATGTTTTAACCGTAATGGCAAATGAGAGGCGCATTAAGCTAATTAAGCACGATATAAATTCCGGCAAAGGGACGGCAATTAAAACTGGTCTTAAAGTAGCTGGCGGAGATATTGTTATCATTCAAGACGCTGATTTGGAAACCGATCCGCAAGATTTTTATGCTTTGATTAAACCGATTGTAGATGGCGAAACAAAAGCTGTATTTGGTTACAGAGTTGCGAATAAACCAACGAGCATTTACTGGTGGGGCGGCAAGATGGTGAGTTTTATAACCCGATTGCTTTACGGCGGAAACGTAAAAGATGTCAATAACGGTTACAAAGTTATGACTCGAGATTTATGGCAGTCGTTAAGTTTACAAAGTAATCGTTTTCAAATCTGCGAGGAAATTACCGCAAAACTATTAAAAAGAAAAGAAAAAATTATTCAAATACCAACTAAATATTTCCCAAGGACAAAAAAGCAGGGGAAAAAATTGGGATTTAAAGATGGAATAGTAAGTATTTTGACGCTATTAAAATTCAGGTTTACAAAATGAATGATGTAACTAAAAAAACTTTTTTGTGGGGGGTAGCTGGACTGATTATTTTAAGGTTTGTATTGGTATTTTTACTAATGAACAATATTCCATTTACTGATATGCAGGCCGGAGGTTTCAGAGCTAACTTTGGAGGTTCTTACTTTCCGGACGAGATCAATTACTTTAATCTAGCGGAATCATTGTCAAAATTCTCGCCGATGGCCAATGTAGCCAATTTAGGTTATCCGTTGCTTTTAGCGCCAATCGTTTATTTTACTGGTGCCGAAAGTCCTATTGATATAGCTAAAATTATTTTTATAATTCAGGCTTTTTTGTTTTTCGGATTGGCAATAATTTTGGTCGCGCTTATAAGTTTTGAAATTTTAAAAAGCAAAAAATTAGCACTTGGGGCCGCCGCCTTATTTACGGTTTATCCCTATATTCTTTTTTCCGTTCTTAAACTGGCAGATTTTCCGCGCGCCATTCCGGCTTTTCATTATCAAATGTGGATTAATATCGGCGCCGATTATTTATCTGCTGTTTTACTTTATTTGGGGTTTTATTTTTTTATTAAAAAATTTAACGATAATAAACTTGGGTTTCTTTCGGCGGCAGTAATTGGCGTACTGATTGCCGCCGCCGCGCTTACAAGAGTTGCCAATATTTTATATTTGCCGCTTATTTTTCTTATTTTAATCTGGCTCAAAAAATACCGCGAATCAATCGGTTTTGGATTTGCCGCCACTTTAGTTTATTTACCACAGTGGGTTTATAATTTTTATTTTTTTGGTTCGCCGTTTACCTATGGCTATCGCATTCAGGAATTGAGTGGGCATGGAATAGAAACAAAACTTTTTGGCGGTTGGCTTTCTTTAAATAACGTTGCGATATTTTTTGAGAGAATCTGGTTAAATCTGCCGGCGCTTTTATGGATTTTACCGATTTTAATTATTATTTTGATATTGGGATTTTGGCGAATTTTTTCTCCCTACTCGCCTCGCTGGAACTATGGCGAAGCGGGCGGGAGATCCCCCGAAGGGGGAAAAGTAGAAAATGTTTTAGCGGTTATTTTATTATTTTGGGCTCTGTTAAATATTGGTTTTTATATATTTTTTGTTGACGCGCAAAGCCAGTTGCGTTATTTTATACCATCAATCCCGCCACTTATCATTTTAATGTTGGCGGGTATAATCAAAATCTATGAACTCCGCAGATTTTTATAAAAAAATATTTTCAAAAGAAAATACTGGCCTAAAAGACAGAATTTTTTTTCGTTCTCCATTATCTTTTGATGAAACCCAAAAAATATGGGAAAAATATTTCAGGTTCATGCCGATGAAACTTGCCTTGCCACTTAGAAAATATAATCTTAATAATAAAAAAGTTTTGGATATCGGCTCGGCTTGGGGAGAATTTTTAGTCCACTTCGGGCCCGGCTCAAAAGGCATTGAAGTTTTGCCGGAATCGGTAAAATTCTCAAAATCTATTGGTCTTAATGTTGACGAATATAATTTTGAAGACGAATGGCGCGAAAGGCCGGAATCTTTTGATGCTGTTTGGTGCTCAAATGTTTTAGAGCACGTTGTTGCGCCACATTTACTTCTAAGGCGGTTTCACGATGCTCTAAAACCAGATGGCCTTATTTTCATTCGCGTGCCCACAATTCCTTCAAACTGGTTTTATATTAAGTTGAATCGACTTCTTCTGGGGTTTTTAGGATATGAGGCAGTTCAGCATATTAATGCTTTTACCAGGAAGACGATTGAATTCACCATTGAACGCGCCGGTTTTAAAATAATTGAATCAAATATTTTTATACCGGAAAACAAAACTCTTAATGCAATTTTTAATCTTTTGTTAAAAGACGCAACCTCATTCATTACCGTAGTCGGGCGGAAAGTTCCTTTTGGGTACGATCAAAAAAGACCGGAGATCCATAATCCAAAATGGCTGAACTCTAATTGACTAAAAAGCCATTCTATTTAACAATAATATGGATATGAATAAATCGGTTTCAGTTGTAATTCCGGCTTACAATGAAGAAAAAAATCTAGAAGCGACGACAATTTTTTTATTGGAGCGGCTGGGGAAAAACGGCATTTTAGATTTTGAAATATTAATTTTTGATGATAATTCCACGGACAATACCGGGAAAATCGCTGATGAACTGGCAAGCAAACATTCACAAATTAAAGTGATTCATAACGCGAAGAACATGAATTTGGGATATAACATTACAAAAGGTTTCGAGCTGGCAACTAAAGAATATACAGGATTTATTCCCGGAGACAATGAAACTGAACCGGAAACTTTGGATAATATTTTTCAAAATTTAGGTGAAGCCGATATGGTTATTCCTTATATCCAAAATCCTGAAGTTCGGCCTTGGGGGCGTAGATTTCTTTCAAAAACATATGTAATAATTATCAATACCGCTTTTGTCCTAAATTTAAAATATTATAACGGTATGTGTTTTTTTAAAACAGCGATTGTAAAAAAAGTTCCGGTTTCTACCTACGGTTTTGCATATATGACCGAAATTTTAGTTAAGCTTTTAAAGTCAGGCGCGAGTTTTATAGAGGTGCCAATGATTAATAGGGCGCGTCAAAGAGGTGCAACCAAGGCTTTTCGATTTAAAAATATAGTCAGTGTTTTTAAAACTTTCCTGCATCTTTTTTATGAAGTTCAAATTTTGAGAAGGCGTATTAAAATTATCTAAATATGAATATTAAAAAAGTTTTGATTGTAGGCAGTAACTCATTTTCCGGAGCTCACTTGGTAAATTATTTTCTCGAGAATACAGATTGCAAAATTGTCGGAATAAGCAGATCTCAGGAATATGAGAGCATATTTTTACCTTATCTTTATAAAAAAAAGAAACGACCGGGCCGATTTACTTTTTATCAGATGGACATAAATAAGGATTTGCGGCAAATAGTAAACTTGATAGACGGTGAAAAGCCGGAGGTAATAATAAATTTTGCGGCGCAGGGCAATGTTCAGTACAGCTGGACTAATCCAGAACATTGGTTTAGAACCAATTGTCTTGGCATTGCCAATCTGGCTGATAATTTAAAAAATAAAAAATACATTAAAAAATATATTCAGGTTTCAACTCCGGAAGTGTACGGGTCCTGTGAAAATTTTAAAGAAAACGCAAGTTATTACAATCCCACATCGCCTTATGCGGTTTCTAAAGCCGCCGGCGATTTATTTTTGTTGGCCTTGTTTAAGAAACATGGCTTCCCAGTGTCTTTTATAAGGTCAACAAATGTTTACGGTATCCACCAGCAGCTTTATAGGATAATACCAAGATCCGTTATTTATATTAAAAGAGGCTGGAAAATTCCACTTCATAATAATGGGAAAGTTTTAAGATCATTTGTCCATATCAACGACATAACTTCTGGGATATTTAAAGTTATCCAAAAAGGACATGACGGCGATATTTATCACTTTTCTTCAAAACCAATGTCTATCAAAGATCTTGTCGGAAAAGTTTGTGATAAGACGAAAGCCGATTTTAAAAATTCGGTTGAATTCAACGCCGAAAGAAATCCTGACTTTGTTTATGATTTAAATTGCGAAAAAGCCAAAAAAGAGCTTGATTGGGAACCAAATGTTTCTTTAGAAGACGGAATCAACGAAGTTATTGATTGGATTGGCGATAATTGGATTGAAATCTTAGAAAGCCCGCTTGAATACATTCATAAAGAGTAGGGGCGGGGTTGACAACGACTTCGTTTTTTATTATTGTTTAATAAATTATTGTACTTTGATAATAATGGAGGAAAAAATGACAAATGAAATGCTAAAGTACGCATATGCGGACACTCCATCGCCAAGTATAGAATGGCAGCGGTTATCGGACGCAGAGAGACTGGCTCGCGTTATTGATGCTTTAGGCGCCGTAACAACGGTCTTTAACAGCGTTATCGTAGTAATAAAGGCAATGAAGGACGGACAGATCATTGTGAACCTTGTGGAATCAATGCCTGCCAGCAAGCGCAGTACCTTGTTGCTGGACCTTGAGGCGTTTTTGAAGGAAGCGATCGACCCAGGCCTCGTTGTTTGGTTAACATCGCTGGGCGATCGCAACTCGCTGCGAAACCTGCGCGGCATTGAGGTGAAGTCATGAGCGCCGCGGTACAGACGCGCGAAGGCGCGCTCATTCTTGATTCGCATAAGCTGTCCTATCACGTTGACCGCGTAGAGGCTTGGGAAGCCGGCGGGCATATCGCGCCTGTTAGTGTCGATATGGCCCTGACGCGTGCCTGTGGGGCCATGTGCTCGTTCTGCTACGCCATGATGCAGGAGTCACAGGTGCGCAGCTCTATCAAAATTGCTCATGCGCTGAACTTGGCAAACGATTTCGCCACTATTGGTGTGCGTGGCGTGTCGCTCATTTCAGACGGGGAAAGCACGTTATCAAAAGCATATGTGCCGTTTATTCAGCGCCTAGCGGAACTGGGCATCGATGTTGGAAATGCGACGAATGGTTGGGAGTGGGAGCCGGAGAAGATTGAGCAGGTTTTACCGCATCTTACCTGGGTACGTTTCACCGTTGCTGCCGGTAGGCCGGAGAGTTACGCCCAAATCATGTACAAAGGGCCGGAACACACCGAGGTATTTGACCGTGCAATGAAACATATCAAATATGCCGTTGACCTCAAGAAGAGAAATCGTTTGAACGTGACGCTAGGCATCCAGATGGTGCTTATGCCTCAATTCAAGGATGAAATCATTCCGTTCGCGCAACTCGGTTTGGACCTCGGCGTTGATTATGCTGTGATCAAGCACTGCTCGGACGATGAGCAGCATACGCTCGGCATTGACTATACTAAATACGAGGCATTATATGATCTGCTGACGCAGGCGGAAGCCATGTCGACCGAGCAAACAAAAGTCATCGTCAAGTGGAATAAAATACGTGACGGAGACAAGATGCCATATCAGCGTTTCTATGGACCGGCGTTTCTCCTGCAAATCAGCGGCAGCGGCCTTGTGGCGCCATCCGGCATGTTCTTCAACGCCCGTTATTCGAAGCTGCATATCGGAAACTTTACTGAAGAGCGGTTTATAGACATCTGGAAATCAGATCGCTACTCGCGAGCTATGACTTATCTCGCGTCGCCCGCGTTCAACGCCCAGACAATGATGGGCACGCTACCCATTCAGCACTATGTTAGCGTGGCGCTTGACCGGCACGCGAAAGGTATTGAGCGGATACAACCCGCAATAGGGTCGAAGCCATTACATGTGAATTTTTTGTGATACCATTTAGATAAAATAAATTTTTTAAACGAAGTTGACCCCGCTCTTGAAAAGAATTTTAGATTAACTAATCCCGTTCTCACTAGGAGAACGGGATTTTATTCTTTTCAAGAGCGGGGTTGACTAAACTGCTTATTTTATTAATAATATAGGTATGAAAAATGCCAAGAAAACCGCTTTAATTACGGGAATAAGCGGGCAAGACGGCTCATATCTGGCCGAGTTTTTATTAAAAAAAGGTTATATTGTTCACGGCTTGGTGCGGCGCGCCAGCACTTTTAATATAGAAAGAATTAAACATCTTTTAAATTATCCGCAAAAAAATGAAAAATTGTTTTTACACTACGGCGATTTGTCTGATTCCGGTTCTATAAACAATATTTTCGCGAAAACAGAGCCGGACGAAATTTACAATTTAGGTGCCCAATCTCATGTGCGGATCAGTTTTGACATTCCGGAATACACGACCGATGTAACTGGTTTGGGAACTTTAAGGATGCTTGAGGCAATGAGGCGATACGCGCTAAAAGCTAAGTTTTATCAGGCGTCGTCTTCGGAAATGTTTGGAAAAGTAAGGGAAACTCCTCAAAACGAATTAACGTCTTTTAGCCCTCAAAGTCCATATGGCATTGCCAAAGTTTTTGCCCATGAAACTGCCCGCCGTTATCGCGACGCGTACGGCTTATTTATTTCCTGCGGTATTTTATTTAACCATGAATCGCCACGACGGGGTGAAAATTTCGTTACCAAAAAGATTATTCAGGGTATTGCAAGAATAAAAGCGGGATTGCAGGATAAACTATATCTTGGAAATTTAAACGCCAGGCGCGATTGGGGCTACGCGCCCGAATTTTGCGAGGCGATTTGGTTAATGCTTCAGCAAAAAAAACCGGATGATTTTGTAATCGCGACCGGCGAAACTCATACCGTTAAAGAATTTGTCGAGTTGGCTTTTAAGCGCGCCGGAATTAAAGACTATAAAAAATATATTCAAATTGATAAACGTTACTATCGGCCGAACGAAGTTAATCTTCTGTGCGGTGATGCTTCAAAAGCGCGGAAAATTTTAAAATGGCGTCCAAAAACAAAATTTGCCGAGCTTGTAAACATAATGACGGATTTTGAATTAAAGAATCTCGTTATAAAAAATGATTAGAAGTCCAAAAAGGAAATTTTTGTTTCTTTATTTTTTAATGCTGGCTTTGGAACTTTTGATTGCTGGTATTATTCTTTTAAAATTCGGTTTTAATTTTTATCAGGGCGGCGACTCCCCGGGCTATATGTATATGGCGCGTAATTTGGCTGAACACGGCGCGTTGCTTCCGACTAATTTCCGAACTCCCGGTTATCTTTTTTTTCTGGCGTTAATTTACCTAATTTTCCATTCTTTTGTGCCGGCGATATTTTTCGGTGCCATAATTTCCGCTTTTGCCGCTCCGTTAATTTATTTGATAGCAAAGGAGGTTTTTAGCGAGAAAGTTGCCTTTGGCGCGGGTATTTTGACAGCTATAGAACCGATGGGATTATTTTTGGGAGTTTCAATTTTAACTGAAGGGGTTTTTACTCCCGTTTTATTTCTTTTTATTTATTGTTTTATAAAGTACTTAAAGACATCGAAATCCGCTTATCTTTGGTATTCCGGGGCTCTTCTTGGCGCGACAGCATTAATCAGGCCGATAACGTTTTATTTTTGGATTTTCGCCGTTCCGATTATTGTTTTTAAGGAATTTACTATTGATTGGCGATTGGTATTTAAGAGAGCCTTAGTTTTTGTAGGAGTTTTTTTTATTGTTTTAAGCCCTTGGCTTATTCGCAATAAAATAGTCGTAAACAGCTGGCAAATAACGAGTTTGCAGGGTTACGCTTTTTACATTGATCATTATGGAGCAGTTTTGAGATATCTGGGTGAGGCCGGGCCACTTTCGGACGTACAAGCCAAAGCATTGGCGCTTGTTGGGCCGGATAAAGTTTTTACCTCCAAAGGTTCCGATGCTTTATTTAAGTCCGCCTTAAGCGGCATAAAAGAACATAAACTCGCTTATGCCAATGTTTACGCGAAATCAATGATTTCGTTTTTCATTGCCAATGGCTATAAATCGCTTTTTATAGACATACTGGGCGTTCCGGCCAAAGCTCCATATATCCCGTTTGAACTATTTTTAAGATTTGATTTTAAATCAATATTTAAAACGATGTCCGACATGGATTTAACCGGGTTTTTAATTTATTGGGGCAGTAAAATTATATGGGTTGCCGTTTTTCTTTCGTTTTTAGTGTCGCTAATGTATCTTTTGTTTAGCTGGAGTTACAAAGCAATAAGAGCGGAAGTTATTTACATTGCCGTTGTGATTTTTTATTTCGCTTTGATTACCGGGCCAACGGCAATCGGTGGCGGAAGGACAAAAGCGCCCATTAATGGATTGATTTTTATTTTTGCCGTTTTTGGCGTATTCCATATTTTTAAGTTTATAAAGAGGAGATTGGTATGAGGTTATTAATTATTACTCAAAAATATGATATTAACGATTCCAATCTCGGCGCTTTTATTGATTGGTGGAACCGATTGGCAGGGAAAATGGAAAAAATTTACATTTTGGCGCTTGAAAAAAGATCAGAACCGATAAAATTAAATATAGAGGTGGTTAGTATGGGGAAGGAAAGAGGGAGAAATTTTTTTGGTAAAGTTTTTGGTTTTTATTTCGGTCTTTTTAAAACCATCGGTAAAACTGATGCTATTTTGGTTCATATGATTCCCAAATATGTTATTTTGGCGTTTCCAGTCGCGCTTGTTTTCAGAAAACCTATTTATATGTGGTATACAGGCGTTTCGGTTCATTGGCAACTTAAGCTTGCCGTAAAACTTTGCAAAAAAATATTTACCGCTCACGAGGCGGCGATGAGAATACATACGCCCAAAAGAATTATTACCGGTCATGGTATTGATACTGGAAGATTTAAGATCCGAGATTCGATATTTAAAAATGATGGACCGATCACAATTTTGTCTATAGGGAGGATTACCCCGAGCAAGGGGCACGATTTAATTATTAAAATTGTTTCTGATTTGGTAAAATCCGGCTATAATTTAAAATTAAAAATTATCGGCGGTGTAATTCAAAATCACCATCAGGAATATTTGGAATCTTTGAAAAAACTGGCGAGTGATTTAAAAATAAATGAAGCGGTAGAATTTTCCGGAGCTGTTTCTTATAATAAGATGCCGCAAGAGCTCTGTGAGGCCGATATTCTTATCAATGCCGTGCCTTTTGGCGGTTTGGACAAGGTGGTTTTAGAAGCAATGGCCTCCGGCGTTGTGCCGCTTACTTCCAACGGTGCCTTCTTATCGGTGTTTCCACAAGAGATTAGTCAAGATTTGGTTTTTAAAGTAGATGATTTTGAGGACTTAAAAAATAAATTAAAAAATATTTTAGATAAAAAACTTTATCAAAATGATAATCTTCGGCAGGAACTAAGAGATGTTGTTGTAAAAAATCACAATCTTGATAATTTAATTGAAAAAATTACCGAGGAGATGAAAAAATGATTAATTATTTCGCTGCCGATTACGACGATAAAAAACGCTGGATGAGTTATTGGTATCAAGTCAAAGAAGTTTTGGGCTTTAACCCCAAGAGCGTATTGATTATCGGCAAGGGTAGCGGTTTAGTCCCCGAATATTTTAAGTTAAGCGACATAAAAACTGTTACGCTTGACATTGATGAGTCGTTACATCCCGATGTTACTGCCTCCGTTTTAAAAATGCCGTTTCCGGACAATGAATTTGACGCAGTTTTATGCGCTCAAGTTCTGGAGCATTTGCCTTACGAGGATTTTTCTCAAGCACTTTCAGAAATAAAAAGAGTAGTAAAAAATGGCGTGATTATATCGCTACCACATTTCGGTCCAGCGATACAATTCTTATTTAAATTACCGCTTTTCCCGGAAATAAAGTTTATAATTAAATTGCCTTATCCAAAAGTACACAAATTTAAAGGCGAACATTATTGGGAAATAGGCAAAAAAGGTTACTCGCTTAAAAAAATCAAAAAAGAAATTATGAAATTGGGACTGGCGATAAAAAAAGACTACGTTGTTTTTGAAAACCCGCTCCATCACTTTTTCGTTTTAAAGAAATGAAATTAATTTATATTACAAACAATCGCATACCGACGGAAAAAGCGCATGGTTTTCAGGTTATGAAAATGTGCGAGGCGTTTTCAAAACTTGGCGTTAAGGTTGAATTGTTTATTCCCAAACGCTTTAACTCAATCAAGGACTCACCATTTGACTATTACAATATCCGAGAAATTTTTGATATTAAAAAAATTCCTGTTATCGATCTTATAACGCTTTCAAAATTTTTTGGGCCGGTTGCTAATTTTGTTGAATCTCTGACATTCGCTCTTTTTACTGTCTTTAAGTTACCAAAAGCCGGTGATTATATCGTCTACTCAAGAGATCAGTTTATACTGTGGTTTTTAAGTTTTACGAGTAAAAAATTTATTTACGAAGTCCATAGTTTTCCGGGAAAACCTAGATTTTATAAGAGAATCTGGCGAAAGGCATATAAAATTGTTGCTATAACTTACGGCATTAAAAATTTAATTGTTAAGCACGGTACTCTAGAGGATAAAATTATTGTCGCCTCCGATGCGGTTGATTTAGAAATTTTTGATGCGATAAGCACCAACAAAGAAGAATTAAGAGACGAACTTAATTTGCCAAAAGATAGTTTTATTGTTGGTTATATCGGAAAATTTAAAACTTTGGAAATGGAAAAGGGAATCGCAGTTATGCTTGAGGCACTTCCTATGGTTGATAAAGATGTAAAAATGATTTTTGTCGGAGGGGAAAAATTAGAGATCAATAGTTATAAAGCGCTGGCAAACAGGTTTAATGTTTACTCACAAGCGCTGTTTTTTGAGTATCAACCCCATATTAAAGCTATTAAATATATGAAAGCCGCCGATGCTCTAATTATTCCTTTCCCAAATAAACCGCATTACGCTTTTTACGCTTCGCCTTTAAAACTTTTTGAATATATGGCAAGCGGCCGGCCGATTGTTGCTTCCGATTTGCCGGCTCTGCGCGAAATTTTAAACGAGCAAAGCGCTTTATTTTTTAAGCCCGAGAACGCCGAGGACTTAGCGCGAGCCATTAAAATGCTTAAATCAAGCCAGATGCTGGGATATCATTTAAGCCAACAGGCTATGGCCGACGTTAAGCAGTACACGTGGCATAATCGGGCTAGAAAAATTTTAGATTTCGTAAAATAACAATGAAAGAATTTATAATACTCCCGACTTATAATGAAAGGGAAAACATCCGTCCGCTGATTGAAGAAATTTTTTCTATTCTGCCCCAAATCCATATTTTAGTTGTTGATGATAATTCTCCAGATGAGACAGCGGCTGTGGTTGAAGAAATGATTATTCGATACCCGAATCTCTCACTTTTAAAAAGGCCGGAAAAAAACGGCTTGGGTGGAGCTTATATCGAAGGTTTTCAGAAAATACTTGTTGATAATGAAGTTAATAAAATTATAATGATGGACGCAGATTTTTCTCATAGTCCAAAATACTTGCCACAAATGATTGCCGAGTCGGAAAATTACGGCTTAGTCATCGGTTCCCGTTATATAAATTGCGGCGGTATTGCCAAGTGGGAATTATGGCGAAAGATTTTAAGCGCCAGCGGCAATTTTTACGTTCGAACTTTATTGGGAAGACATATTCACGATTGGACGGGGGGGTTTAATTGTATTAAAACCGACCACCTGAGAAATGTGGAGTTAGATAAAATTGATTTATCTGGATACGCTTTTATTATGGGCCTTAAATATTTTCTCGTTAAAGTCGGTGCCAACGTAAAAGAAATTCCGATTACTTTTGAAGCGCGTCGGGGCGGTGAGTCAAAAATATCACACCATATTATTAGCGAAGGAATTATCGCGCCATGGAAAATAATAATGAAAAAATAAATACCATATGCATTGCTTGCGGCGGCCGATTATTTGACTTTTTTGTAAATAAAAATAATTTTAATCTTTATAAATGTAAAAATTGTAATTTGATTTTTGTTTATCCTCTGCCAACCGATATTAATAGTACATATTCAGAAGATTATTTTAGCGGAGCTAAAAAAGGTTTTGGCTACGTTGATTACGATAAAGACAAGGCGCCAATGGTTAGTGCATTTAATCATTTTTTAAATATTATAGAGAAATTTTCTGCTAAAAAAGGAAAACTTCTTGATATCGGCGCTGCTTCCGGATTTTTTTTAAAGTTAGCTCAAAAAAAGGAATGGAATGTTTCTGGAGTAGAAATTTCCGAATTTGCTGCTTCAAAAGCGCGGGAGCAAGGATTAAATGTTACAACTGGGACCATTGAAGATTTGAAGATTAGTCAAAGCGAACGTTTTAGCGTTATAACAATGTGGGATGTTATTGAACATATGTCCAATCCGGCAACAGCAATATCTAAAGCAAATGAATTTTTAGAGAGTGGCGGCATTATTGCGATAAATACGCCTGATTCCGGAAGTTTGGTTGCTAAAGTTTTGGGTAAAAGATGGCACCTTATCGTTCCTCCAGAACATCTGTTTCTATTTGATAGGAAAAATATGGAAGATTTACTGAAAAAACAAGGATTTGAAGTTTTATTAACTGCTAATATCGGTAAAAAATTTACTCTGCAATATATCTTTCAAGTTGTAGCTAACTGGCTGAATTTTAAATTAGTAAAACTCATAGCCAGTTTTTTAAATCACAATTTTTTAGGTGGGTTATCTATCCCTATTAATTTAAGAGATAATCTTTTTATTATCGCGAAAAAGATATGAAATTTTTAGAAAAAATTCATCCTCTGAATATTTTATTTATTTTGATTTTTATTATATTTTTTCCCATTTTGTTTTTAAAAAAACTTTTTCCCGGCTTAGATTTACTATTAGTTTTTTATCCCTATTCATTTTATTTGTTGGGAGCCCATAATTTTTGGGCTTCAGGAATTTTAAGCGGTTTTAATATTGGTGTTACACCAAATGCTTTTGCTGGAAATTGGATTTATTACAGACTTTTTAATTTTGGATTTTTTGATTTTATTACGTTTTATAACGTCCTAATTTTCTTCTATTTTATTCTTACGGCCATCTTTTCTTACCTAGCAAGCAGAAAATTAGGATTGAATAAATATGTTTCGGTTTTAGTTACAGCCGTTTATATTTTTAGTGCATATAATTTAAGTTGGATGGTGAACATTGTTACGGCACCATCTCTTTTTATTTTTCCCTCGTTAATTTATTTCCTACTTAAGTTCAAAGAAAAATTTAATTGGTTTTGGCCAATCTTAAGTGGTATTGCTTTAGGTTTCGGTCTAATTATGTCGCATCCGCAGTTTGCTTTAATTGGAATTTTCGGTGGATTTTTATTTACCATTTTTCTTATTTATGAAAACAAATCATTGCGGTGGAAATTTTTATCAGCATTTTTAGTAATTTGTATTATCGGATTAGTGTTATCGTCTTTTCAACTGATACCGGAATATCGGGCGAGCCGATTGGCCCAACGGGGGATAGCGTTAAGTTTCAGCGAATCACAAGAATGCGCATTGGGCATATCAGATTTCGCACGTTTCATTCTTCCCAATTTTAACTTTTGGGTAAATTGTGAATCTCTTTTGTACGTTGGTGTTTTGCCGTTAATTTTTGCAATTTTTACAATTATTTATTTGAAAAAAGACAGGCGCATTATATTTTGGTTATTACTTTTAATTTTCTCATTACTATTTTCAATAAAATATTCGCCACTTGCTTGGATTTTTCACCAACTTCCTGTCTGGAACAGTTTAAGAGGTCCGGCACGGTTTATAATGCTCGGCAATTTTGCGCTAGCGGTTTTTGCCGGCTATGGATTTAACTGGATTTTGGAAAATAAAGACAATATTAAAAATTTAAAAATATTTGTTTGGATTAAAAGAATATTTTTTGGATTTTTAGCTTTAATTATCGGCATTAATATTCTCGGCTTGTTTATAGCAACATTTATAAGTTGGGCAACAATTTATTTTGATAAGTATTATTATTCTAAAACCATCGGTTTACCTATTGAACATTATCACCGCGCTATCGAAAATCTTATTACTAATTATTTTTATGTTTTCAGTTTTTTAAACAGAGATTTTTTAATACCGTTTATTTTAACAGTTGCGACGTTTTTAATATTGGTTTTTATAAAAAAATTCAACAAAACTTCGCTTTTTTATGTCTTTATTTTGAGCGGTTTTGTCTGGGCGGCAACAAGCCCGATGGTTTCATCAGGCCTAACGCGCGATTTTTTTCAAGAAAGCGCCGTAGTTAATTTTTTAAAAAACCAGAAAAATGGCCCATTCCGAGTTTACAGCTTGATGCCTAACCTATCTACATACCAAGTATTAGTTTTAAATAATTCCGGTGTTACTAACGCCGACCAGGATGAATTTTTTAAGACAATGCTTCCGCCAAACCTTAATATAATATACGGCCTTGATTCTATAGACGGTTATGAAGTTTCTATGCCGCGGCGGACTTCAAGAATTTTAGCTGAACTTTTAAGCGAGCGCGCTCCGCTTGGAAATAAAGTTGCCGAAGCTCGGCTTAAGCCAGAAGAAAAAATAAAAATTTTTGAAAATCGAGCTAATTTGCTTAGAATGATGAATGTTAAATACATAATTTCTGCCTATCCGCTGAATGAAAAAGTTTTTAAAAAGGTCTTTGAAACCAGCGCTACCCGATTTCACGTTCCAATTTATATTTATGAAAATAAAAATGTTTTGCTAAGGTTTTATTTCGCTAAATCGGTAAAATCAATCGAGGCCGATGAATTAAAGGCCTTGAATCAAATTTTAGCGCCTGATATTAACTTTTATGATTTAGCGTTTATAGAATGCGGCAATGAATGCAGTGACAATTCTAACGGTAAAATTATTGATCCCGTTAGAAGTCAGACACCAAAGGCGCCCGCTGATGCGCAAGCGCATCAGACTTCTAACGGGATTGATTATGAATATAAAAATGGGTATTTGCGACTCAATACGGAAAGCGGAGCTGGTGGCTGGTTTATTTTTAGCGAATCCTACGATCGCGGCTGGCAAGCGAAAATAAATGGCGTCGCAGTTCCCATTTACCGCGCTAATTATATATATCAGGCGGTAAAAATACCCGCCGGGAAAAATGAAATTAGATTCGTTTATAAGCTATGAAGATATGTTATTTAGTTGAAAATATTAATCCATATCACGGCGGGGGAAGATACGCGAGTGATTTGATAAGCGAGGTCAAAAAATCTGGCCATGAAGTTATTATTTTAAAAGAAGAAAATAACGGTCTTGGGGGCGTTCCGATTTTAAAGTCGGGATTGGGATTATTTGCTGCCGTGTTTAAAGCCAGAAAATATTTAAAAAATTGTGACATTATTCACGCTTTAGACGGTTATCCTTATGGGATTATTGCCGCATTAGCCAATTTTGGACTTAAAAAAAGATTGATAATAACAATATTGGGTACACATGATATCGCGTTGCTTTATAGGTTTCCAATTAATATTTTGCTGAAATGGGCTTATAAAAAAACAAATTTAATTATTTCGATAAGCAATTACAATAAAAGCGAGCTTTTAAAAAAATTTACGCCAAAAACAAAAGTCATTGTTATTAATCCGGGCATTGATTTTGAAAAATTCTATAAAATACCAAATGGTTTAGGTGAAAATTTTATTTTAAGCGTCGGTGCTCTGAAATATCGCAAAGGTTATCATATATCCATTCCGGCTTTTGCTATAGCAAAAAAGGAAATCCCGGATTTAAAATATAAAATAGTCGGCAGTCAAAAAGATGTTGCTTATTTTAAATATCTCAAAGATTTGGCATCTGAAAATGGGGTAGCTGGTGATATTGAATTTTTGAACGGAATAAGCGATGGGGCGCTTTCCGATTTATATCGACGGGCAAAGCTGTTTGTTTTAACGTCGGTTAATGAAAACCATCATTTTGAAGGATTCGGATTAGTATTTTTGGAGGCGGCAGCAGCAGCGCTTCCCGTTATCGGAACTTTGGGCAATGGCATTGAGGATGCAGTTAAGGACTGTTATAATGGCTTTTTAGTTCCGCAAAACGATCCGCAAAAAACTGCCGACGCTATAATAAAAATTCTTTCTGACGAAAACCTGAAAGCAAAATTAAGTAAAAATAGCTTAGAATGGGTTAAAGAGTTTTCGTGGGAGAAAATAATCAAAAAATATATTGAAATATACAATGCTAAGCACTACTAAAGAAGTGGTTTTTCACATTATGCCGCATATCCGTGGCAGAGTTTTGGATCTTGGCGCCGGAATGGCAAAATATAAAGATACCATTAAAAAAAATGTTTCTGATTATGTCGCTTGCGATGTGAAAAAAAATGAAAATATTGACATGTTTTGCAACGTTACAAACCTGATTTTTCCGCCGGAGTCGTTTGACACGGTTATCTCAACACAAGTTTTTGAACATGTTGATAATCCATTTACGGTGATCCGGGAAATCAAAAAAGTTTTAAAAACAGGCGGCAACGCGATTATTACGGCTCCTTTTATGTTTCCTTTTCACGCCGATCCCAAAGATAATTTCCGTTTTTCCCGCGAAGGACTTGAAGAAATTTTAAAGTCGGCCGGATTTGAAATTATTGATTCGGGAATTTACGGCGGATTTTTCATGGTGCTTTCCGAAATTATTCATTTTTCTTGGTTTAATCCCTATGAGCACAAATCGGGTCGGCTCATCTCAATTATTGAGAGGGTGGCAAAATTTTTTGATAAAATTTTCCCTTCGAAAATTATTTACGCCAACGCTTTCGTGGTGGCCAGAAAAAAATGAGTATCTTTCAACCCGATCGTTATTTACTTAAAAAACAAGTAAAAAAATACGCCCATTATATCAAAGGCGTTGTTTTAGATGCTGGCAGTGGGGATGGCGAAAGATATAAAAAATTTTTTAATTTTGATAAATATATAAGTTTAGATATTAATTCGAATAACGGCGCTGACATTGTGGGTTCCGTTGAAAATATTCCCTTAGAAAGTAACAGCGTTGATTCAGTTATTTCCACGCAAGTTCTGGAGCATGTTAAAAACTCTGTTAAGGCTGTTAGTGAATTTTATCGCGTTCTTAAACCAGGCGGGCATTGCCTGGTTACAGTGCCTCAATTAAATGAACTTCATGAAGAACCGCACGATTATTTTCGATTTACCAAATATGGGCTGGAAGAAATTTTTAGTAACGCGGGTTTTAAAATTATTTTAATAGACCAGCGCGGCGGTTTTTGGTCGGCCAATATGCAAATACAAATCCGCTACGCCATTGATTTATTCCGGCTCAACAAAATTCGCTTATTGCGTTGGATTTTTCAACCATTCATCTTGTTAAACGGAATTTTGGCTGTTTTCTTCGATTTTTTTGACAGAAGTCGCGCTAGCCGAAAACACGCTATCGGTTGGCTGATAATTGCGCAGAAAACATGAAAATTCTCTTTATTTTAGATGAATTTTTGCCGGAAAACAGCGGCGGCGCCGCTAATGTTGCTTTTACCTTGGCTAAAGGCTTTAAAGCCCAAGGCCATGAAATTTTGGTTTTGACTGCCACAAATAATAAAGGTTTGGCCGGAGAAATCGAAATTGAAGGAATTAAAATAAGAAGGATTTACGCTCGTTCTTTCGGCAAACTTCGAAATTTTAAAAATCTTAAAAATAATAATCTTCTAGCTGACGCCAAAAATATTTTGGCCGAATATAAGCCCGATATTGTCCATATTCACACTCTACACAATCGATTTTCTTATGGCATAATAAAATTAGCGAAAGAATATTCCCACGCCGTTTTTATTACCTTGCATGACGCTCAAACCGTTTTTAATGGCAAATTGTTTCCAAAAAGAAAAATTTGTGAATTGAAACCGGAGTATGATTATAAAATCAGCTGGTTTGATAATTTAAAAAAGGATGGATTCGGCTATAATCCGTTTCAAAAAATTTTTATCAAGCGCGCTTTAAAAAAAGTTAATAAAATTTTTGTGGTTAGCAATGCTCTTAAAGACGCGCTTGAGGCCAACGGAATTTCTAATATTGAAGTGATGCACAATGGTATTAATGTCCAAGAATGGATAGCCGTTGAATCGCGTCAAAATAATATTCTTTTTGCCGGGCGTGTGGACGAGGCAAAAGGAACCGGTACTTTAACCCGGGTTTTCGATGTCATTAATTCGGAAATTCCCGATTCCAGTCTGACCATTGTTGGTGACAGAGAGTTTAATGCCGGTGGCAATAAAAATATAAAAGTTTTGCCGTGGCAGGACAGGGAAGAGATGAAGAAGATTTTTTCGCAAGCCAAAGTAATAGTTGTGCCATCTCTTTATCTCGATCCGTTTCCTACAGTTAATCTTGAGGCGATGGCCGCAGGCAAACCGGTTGTCGGAACGTGTTTTGGTGGAACGTCCGAAGTAGTAGCAAACAACGAAACTGGATATATAGTGAATCCGTATGATGAAAAAGAACTAGCCGCAAAAATTATTGATTTACTAAAAAATCCAGAAAAAGCAATGCGTTTTGGCAATAATGGCCGCGAGAGAGTAGAGAAGCTTTTCAGTTTAAACGCGCAAGTTCAAAAAACTTTAGAGTGGTATAACAAATTCGTTTCTAACGAAATTGTGCATAACTAAATTTTTTGTTTCGTATTATTTTGTTATATTGTTAAGAGGTAAAATAAAATTAATCTTTAAGATTATGAAATTCAAAATGCGCATAAATATCTTATTATTTTTAACTATTTTAAGTTTCTTATTAAGTAGTTCAGTTTTAGCCCAAACTTCTAATTCGACTGAAACTCTCATCCTCCAGCTCCAACAACAAATCAAGGCTCTCCAGGAACAAATAACCAAGCTTCGGGCCGAAGTATCATCAACTAAAACCGAACTGGAAGCGATTAAAACTGAACTTAAGTTTACCAAAGCGCTTAGCCGTGGCGCAACCGGAGACGAAGTAAAACAACTTCAAGAATTCTTAAAACAATTTCCCGATATCTATCCTAAAGGTTTAGTTACCGGCTATTTCGGGCCCTTAACCGAAGCCGCGGTCAGAAAATTTCAGGAAAACCATGATATAGAAACTATTGGTGTAGTTGGTCCCAAGACCCTATCTAAGTTAAATGAGCTATTTACTGAAGGAGCTGGCAAATCCAGAGTTATTCCACCTGGCCTTTTAATTGCTCCGGGTATTCAGAAAAAATTAGAAACCCCCGCGACTACAACGACATCTGTTCCTATTGCTTCTACAACAACTACTACGCAATTAACAAGCACTTCAACTTCTTCATTAGCCACAACTACTCCAGGCAGGTACAACACCAGCAACTCCGGCGACTCCAGCTACGCCAGCGACTCCAACAGTAACTTCTGCGACACCAGCAACGCCTGCCACTCCAGCGCAGCCAGCTAGTACCGCAACCACAACTACCGCCACAGACACAACTGCACCTTCAATACCTGCTAATCTTTCCGCTAGCGCTGTTTCATCGACTCAAATAAATCTTACTTGGTCTATCTCTACAGATAATGTTGGCGTAGTTGGATATAAAATTTATCGCGGTGGAATATTTTTAGCTAATCAGTTGGCAACCACGACATTGAATGCACAAAGTTATTCTGATACGGGGCTTTCGCCAAGCACTGCTTATGCATATAATGTTGCTGCTTATGACGCAGCGGGAAATATTTCGGCTCAATCAAATCAAGCATCAGCTACGACGCAGGCAGTTGCATCGCCTCCGCCGTCGTCAGTGACGACCATATTTCAAAGCGACTCAACAAAAGGTTTTAATGATGTTGAGCTAAGCGGCAGCGATTTTATTGTTACCGAGTCCAATACCAGCAACACCAACAATCGCTTATTGCGAATAAGCCCGAGCGGGACATTGTCAGTGATCGCTACTTACCCCGGGCAGTTAAGAGGAATAACATTAAGCGGGTCCGATTTTATCGTTACGGGTTATAACTCCAGTCAAGGCAATGTTTTATTAAAAATAACTTCAGATGGCGCAACTTCTACCATCGCTTCCAATATTTCTAGTGGCGGCGCTTTAACTGATGTGGCAATCTTGGGTTCGGATTATATTGTTGTTGATACGGCCAGTAATCGCTTGCTTCGCGTAACATCAAGCGGCTCGATTTCTACCTTTGCGACATCGTTATATGGAGCCAAAGGAATTAAAGTGTTAAATTCTGATATTATTGTGTCGGGAACTGACGGCGGCGGGCAATGTTTGGGCACTCTTTATAAAGTGAGTTCAAGCGGAACCGTTTCTGTAATTGCGGCCGAGACCAAATTATATATTTGTTCAAGATATTTAAGCGTGGCATTAGATGGTTCAAACTTTGTTGTTGATTCCGATACAGGATACAAAAGTATTACATCCGCCGGAGTCATATCATTAATCGCAAATCCGTCTCTGGATGGCCAAAGAATCGGCGCTCTTAAAATAGGATCAGATATCGTAGCGGCGCTCAGTTTCCCAGCCCGCCTATTACGCATTACGCCTTCAACTTCCTCTCTCGATCCCCGCGCAAAAAACATAGCTGCTATCTCACTAATGATTAATTCTTTAAACGAGATATTGAAAGAATTATCTAAACTTTTGAAATAATATTTGGCAATGGTTAGTTAGTTAAATTATTTATCGTATACAGCATGATCGCCGATTGCAAGTAGTACCGTCTCATTTTTGGAAAGATAAGAAAATACAATTCGTGTTTTGTAATTTACAGAAAAGCTGTACCGTCCAGCCAATCGTCCATGCAGTTGATGTATCTTAAGCTGCTTATAATTTTTCTTATCTTTAAAAAGTTCTATTTTTTCGACGGCTTCTTGTTGTAATCCAAGTTCAAGTTGTTTAAATTGTCTAACGAAAGTCGGCTTGAAAAAGATTTTCATGGCAATGTATTACTTAATCTTTTTAACCAAGTCTTTCAAATTGCCATGAAGAATCGGCTCTTGTTCAGCTCTAAGAACTGCCATTACGGCTTCCTCTTCAGCGAGAAGTTCAAGAGCGTGCCGAACAACCTCTGCTTTATTAGAGCCGCGTTGTTTAGCCAATTTTTTTACCAACTCTTCCAAGTGAGAAGGAAGAGGAACAGATAATGTGGTCATATGTGTATTATATTATAATATGATATTATAGTATACCTTCTTCATTTGCTTGTCAAATGGTATAAAATTTCGCTTCGTTAAAGCTCAAGAAGTACACTTTCTATTTATTAGCAATAGAAAAGACATATATCGTTAGATTTTTCTAGCGGTTTATTGTTTTATGATTAAGATAAATTCATTGTCTATTTTTGAAAACGATTCTTTTAATTTTAATTTTGTTTTTATTTTTTCTATTGTAGATTTTTGATCCGCAATGACAATAGAATTAAACGGAAATTCCGAGCGTTTTTTTAAGTAACTAAAATCGCGAATTAAATCTTTTGTATTGGTAAATCCTAAAATCGGCGCATTTATGTAATATTCATCTTCCGAAGCGGCCATTGGATAGCGATCGGAACCAGTGATTTCTCGGTCGAGTCCATACATTTGGAATATAACTTTATCTCCGGAAACTAAGTTTTTTATTTTTTTGTTAAAACCAATGCTTTCAGCCGGCCAAATATTATTAGGCCAATTTTTAATATAAGCATAAGTTCTTTTGCCTTGGATAAACCAGAGACCCAATACTAAAATGAAAATTCCAAACACTAAGATATATCTTGGAATAAGATTTTTCTGGCGAATTGTTTTAAATAAATTTACTGTTAAAATTCCAATCAAAAGACTGCCAAAAACAGCAACAAGTCGTCCCTGATAGAAAAAAAGCGACGGGAAAAATAAAAAATTAAAAAGCGTGGCTACAAAGCCCAAGTATAAAAATCTTAAATCAAGAATATCATTTGGTTCGACTTCGCTCACCACAAGTGGCGAATATTTTTTTATAAATTTTATGGCCGCAATTCCTATTATGGATATTAAAATTCCTAAGTACCACTTAACACCGAAAAACCAGCTAAATGGTTCAATTAATCTTTTTAAATGCGACGTTAAAAAGCCGCTTCTTGAGCCGACCATTTGAACCTTAAATGTTCCATAAAGATCGAGCAACATATTGTGCCAGCCAAGGTATAGATAGTTTTGGAGCAGTTGAACAGCAAAAGCTAAAATCGGCGCCGCTGCCCAAAAAGTCCATAATCGCCAGTTAAACTTTTTGTTAAATAAAATATCTAAACCGACTAACCAGGCGAAAATAAAAAAAGTTGAGTCATAAGAAGATAAAGACAGAATAAAATAAAAAATCCAGATTAAATAATTTAAATATTTTTTTTGACCATTTTTTAAGACAAGAATGCTTAAAAAAATAATGATAGCTCTTAAGAATTCTTCAAGAGGCATGGCGGCTAAGCTATCGGCATAATCTAAAAATAAAGTTGAAACGCTATAATATAGCACTCCTAAAAAAGCGACCCAGTGGTTTGAGATAAGATTAAAAACCCAATATAGAAAGACTAGGCCGATTAAAGAAAATAAAATTTCTAAGAGGCGAAACCAAAACCGCGATTCTATTCCAAGTTTCATCAAAAGAGCCGAAGGAATAATATAACCAAAAGGATAATGAGTATAATAAAGCCGTTTGCCTATAAAGCCGCCGGTTGTAATGCCTCGAGCGTGTTGGCGCAATTCCGGGTCATCAAAATATCTTACCGTTTTGCTATAGCCCTGCGGCAAAAATAAAAAATAACTTTTAAAAAAGCCGTCATTAGCCCAATGTTTGGCTGATAGTAGGACTTGGGCGTCGGCTCTCCAACCATCCCAGCCGTTTTCGGGGATGGCTTTTGTGTCGAGATAGACTGCTAAAATCAAAATTAAAAAAATAAAAGGTAAATGCTTTAAACTGCCGGAAATTTTATTTTTAACATAGTTCATATTGCCATTTATAAAGTTTTATTTTAGAATCAGCAAATGGCCGATTTAGACAAACCCCAATGCCCGCTTTGTGGGACTTATAATCTATCAAAAAAATATTCACTGGGTGATTATTCTTTTTATTTTTGTTCAATCTGCAACCTTGGTTTTACCCATCCAATGCCTACCGAAGAACAACTTTTTCAATTCTATAATAACTCTTATTTTACCAGTTCTCAATTTTTAAAAAATACCAAGTTACTTATTGGCTATCAAAACTATCTTGCCGAAAAAGAGGTTCACTTAGCTAACGCAAAATATATAATGAACAAATTGGGCCAGTTTTGGTTAAGCACTCCGGGAACATTGTTAGAAATTGGCTGCGCTATGGGATTTTTTCTTGATCATGTCCGTTCTCTCGGTTGGAAAGTTAAAGGTGTTGATTTAGCGGAAGATGCTGTTAATTTTGCTAAAGAAAAACTTAATTTAGATACGTCTAAAGGAGACATTTTTTCTTTAAAAGCTGATGTTAATAGTTTTGACGCTTGTGTCTCTATAGGCACAATGGATCATCTTAAAGATCCCATTGCCGTATTTAATGAAATATCGCGGATTTTAAAACCAAATGGACTATTACTAATAACTATTGGCAGTATTTCCGAATTAGTACCATTTCATTATAGACCGCCAGAGCATTTATTTTACTTTTCTCGCAAATCTTTAAAAATAGCTCTTGAAAAATCGGGATTTGAAATAAAACAAATATCTAATTTTTTGACTAAATATTCTATTGGAGAGTTCTTAGCTCGCTTTTCTACTTATATTGGGTTGAAACGGTCTTTTAGTTGGATGCTTAAACTGCCAGGCAGTATACGGGTTCCTACCAATGAAGTTGTAGTTATTGCCAAGAAAAAGTAGTAAATGTGTTGACAACCTTTTAGATATTTGATAATATTAAAACTTGCCGCAAAATTCGGTAAGTTAATTTACAGCACTTTTACAATAAACAAGGAGAATGGCCAATGATAAAGAAAATTTTTGCCATTACATCTGCCATTTTTGTAGCCGGCTTACTTTTTGCTCAGGTACAAATTGCTAGTGCTGACATTTTAAGAGGAAACAATTCATCGGCATCAGCAGTATCGGTATCGGTTAGTACAATTTCTTTTTCCCATACCCTTGGGAGTACTTCTAATTTCTTGACGCTTGGTGTTTACGAAAGTATTGGTGGTGGTCCGCCCATTCCAATCACAAGTGTAATGTATGGAAGTCAAATGATGATCCCGGCTACCGCAGCAGGCAATACTTTTATCTATTTTCTAGTAAATCCCGCCTCTGGCACCAATACAATTACAATTACACTTTCTGGCACAGCAAACGAGTATGCTGTTGTCGCTTCTGATTATTCTGGTGTAGATACTTTAAGCCCGATAGATGTTAGTACTTTCCAAGTCGGAGATACTACACCATTAATGTTGACTGCAACAACCATAAAAGATAAAGATTGGGCGTTTTTGTATATGCGAGACGGTACCGCAACTGCCGCTGCCGGAACAAACAGCACTTCAATTACCACTTTGCCAATTTTTGGAAATGTCGCTTTTGATAATCAGAGTCATGGCAACATTACGCCAATTGGCCCTTGGTCAATGACTGTTACAAATGGCAGCGGTGCTCCATCTATGCACGGCTCTATGATAGTATTTTCTGCTATTCCCAACCCTCTACCAATCACGACGAGCATTTCTCCAGCCTCTGCGCTTGCAGGGTCCACTGGTTTCACACTAACTGTTAATGGCACCAATTTTATTTCGGGTTCGTTGGGTTCGGTGGTGCGGTTTAATGGATTAAATAGGGTCACAACTTTCGTAAACTCGACGCAACTTACCGCTCAAATTCTAACAAGTGATCTTGTCACGCCCGGTACTTTCCCGATTACAGTCTTTAACCCGACGCCCGGCGGCGGAGTGTCAAATGCACAGATCTTTACAATAACTTCTAATCCTGTACCAACCACGACAAGCATTTCTCCAATCACAACATTTGCGACTGCAGGATCTCCAGGTTTCATGTTAACTGTCAATGGAACCAACTTTATTTTAAGTTCTACAGTACGATTCAATGGACTAAATAGAGCTACAACCTTTATTAGTTCAACCCAGCTTACTACTCAAATCCTGACAAGTGATCTTATCACAGCCGGTGCTTTCCCGGTTACGGTTTTTAACCCAACGCCTGGCGGCGGCATATCGAATTCACAGACTTTTACAGTTGTTCCAGATCCTACAGGCAATTTTGATGTTCCTCTTTCCACCAGAGCGAGCGAAGCTACTCTGCAATTGCTACTTAATGGCGATCTTTGGCAGAGGCGGGCTTTTGAGGGAAAGGGATTTATAACAACCACTAACGAAATTACCATAACGCCTGCTACGGAAAGCAGTTTTCTTCTCATTAGAAATCTTGCGGCATCCGGCAAGCTTCACCGCAGTAATAATCTTACGCTTACCGTTAGAAACGAAGGTCAAAATGTAAGATTAAGGATTTATAAAAATCCAACCGTAATAGCTGACGGCACACCAGTCACGGTCAAAAATGTAAGAACTACCGGTAATGCTCCGGTTTCACAGGTATTTTCTCAACCAACAGCCACATTTCTTCCATCACAACTGATTGCAGCCTATTCCAGAAACGCTGATTCTCTGGATCGTCCGCTTGATCTTTCCCTGTATCTTGAACAAGGCGAATCATATTTGATCACAGTTCAAGGCACAGCTACCGGTAATGACTATATTTTAACTTATACTTTTGTAGAAGAATAACAACTGAAGATATTTTTAAACCTCGCTTTTTGCGAGGTTTTTATTATGTTCTATAATAAATAACAAGCGAGACGGCGGTAGTAAAAGTTCTAGAAATAATGCGGGCCAGGATTAAACCGATAAGACCATAAAGAGGTGTCATAATTGTCATCAGTGATATCTGAAAAACAGGGGAGACAATGTTAAACCAATATAATTTTTTTATTTTTTTATGAGCTGTAAGAGCCGGAATTATAAAAGTTGTAGGCGTGTTTAGCATTGACAGGGCAAAGATTTGCGATAAAAAAACAGAATCCAAATATCGCGGAAAAAATATTTTGTAAAACCAAGGGGCGAGTAAAATATAAACTCCGACTGTTAAACCGGCAAAAACGAATAATATGATGCTTTTACGTTTTATTGTTTTTTTCAACTCTTCCTCGCTTCTTTCCGAAAATTTTGGCAAAGCCAGATCAGGTATGCTTTGAAATAAACCTTTGATTTGTTCCGGCGGAGCGATGGCAAAAGTATAAGTTGCCAGATTGGCCGGTCCCAGAAAATGCCAAGCTAAAAATTGATCAAGATAACCGGAAATAGTGGAGACGACATTTATTAAACTCAAGTGTTTGGCAAAACTTGTTATTCCCGGGTCTTCGGGACCCGTTAATTTGGCGATAAGGCGGGTTCTGAAAAAAAATACTAAACTCGGAATTAAATTAGCGAGCAAATAAATACCGACCAGATAAACGATGTTTTGAGTTAAAAATATCGCCGTAATTAAAGTCAGAGCGATAAATAGCTGACCTATTATCAAATAAAGCGTCTGTGTTTTAAATTCTTTTTTACCAAGAAGAAAGGCGTTATAAATTTGAAAACTATTGATAAAGGGGATAAAAACGGCTCCGACAAAAAATGCCCAAGCCAAAATTTGGTTTCCATTGTAAAAATAATAAGCGCCCAAGATTAGCGCCGCGAGCGTTCCCAGAGAGCCATATTGGATTTTTTTCTTAAGACCTAAAATCAGCGAACTTTCAAAACCGTTACTCACAGATTGAATTATGGCTCTGTCCATTCCGGGAAGAGCGAAGATGCCAAAAACCGATATCCAGGCCAAAATATAGCTGTAGGTGCCGTAAACTTCTTTTGGCAGAAGCTGGGCAAAAAAGAAAGCCAAAATAAAATTAGAAAAAACCGCGGCAAAGTTGCCAAGGGTAAGAAAAGAACCGCCTTTTAAAACATAAGCCAGGTCAATTCCGAGAAATTCTGAAATTTTACCGAGCCAATTTGAAACGCGTTCCCTAAAAAACATATTTTATATTATGTCTTAAATATAGTATGATGGCAAATATGGATTTTTATCGGTTAAACAAAAAAGCGACAATATTTTTCCTGTTTTTTTTCGTTCTGGCATTAGTTTTTTGGCCGATTTTAAGCGGTCAAAAGATACTCAATGATAGTTATGTCACTAATTACGCAGTGGGCCAGACCGGATATAATTTTTATAAAGATTTTGGCAATAGCTTAAGGCAAGGCCATTTACAGCTTTGGTGGTCCAATTATTTAGGAGGCTTTCCGACTTATTTAACTCAAGTTGGATTTTTTAATCCTTTAGGCATTTTACTTTTTAATTTTTTTAATTACATTCTTGCTTACAACTGGCTGACATTTCTTAATTTTTTATTGGCTGGCTTGGCAATGTATTGGTTTGTGAGGAATTTGAAACTTTCGAAATCAGCTGCGGTTTTGGCGGGATTTGCTTGGGCGCTTTCTTTTAACAATATTCAATATGGTTCCATTCCTATTTTTAGCAATGTCTATCCGTTTATTCCGCTTTTTTTTGGCGCAATTCTAAAACTATCGGAAGGAGATAAAAGATATTTATTTTTTGGCAGTTTGATTTCTGTCTACGGATTGATAGCCGGATTTACAACTTTAATTTTTTATACGTTTGTTGCGGGTTTAGCTTGGGCTTTGTTTTTAGACAATAAAAATTATTTTGGCAAGGCGTTTAGGGGATATATTATTATTTTATCTGTCGGAGCGATTTTAGCCGGCATCTGGCTCTTGCCGGTTTTGAATTATATGCCGCTGACTCTAAGAGGGCAGGCAATCAGTTCTTCCATATTTTATGATTATTTAAAAATCGGCGACGCGCTACGTTTTTTTTATCCATTCATACAACTTCCGGGATTTAGCGGTTTTACCTTATTAAGCGGAGTGGCGAATCTTTATATCGGCGTTATTCCCTTGTTTTTGGCGATGATCGCAATCTTTTTTTGGCGAAAAAATAAGTTTATTGCTTTTTGGTCGACGCTGTTTATTTTCGCCTTCTCAATGCGGCTTTGGTTTTTCCCGATATTCCAATGGACTCAATTTCTTCCCGTATTTAACCGTTTTCGCGCGCCATTTCATTGGTATAGTCTAGCGTTTTTTTCTCTTTCGATATTAAGCGCTTACGGCTTGGATTATATAAACGAAATAAAAAATTCCACCCGGTTTAACATATTTATTAAGATTATAGGCTGGTTTGCGGTTTTAAATATTTTAATCGCTATCACGGCCAATCTGATGGTTAAATTTTTTCGCGGGAATATTTTAAACGCCACTTTCAGATATTTTGACAACAATCTTTATTCAGCAGAGAAAAAATATTCTTTAGATTATTATCATGGAATTATCACCCAAGTTTTTGATAAAAGCACCGCAAGCTTTTCGTTTTTAAACTATCATTTTTTAATTTCTTTCTTGTTTGTTTTAATCGGAGTTTTGGTTTTTATTTTGTACTCTCAAAATTATTTAGGATTTGAAAAATTCAAAATAGCGGCCGTCGCAATAACTATTTTAAATTTAGTTTTAATTTGGCAAGGTTATTATAGTTTTACATCGAAAACATTAATAACAAATCCTCCCGATACCGTGGCATTTATTAAAAATCTTAAAGATTCAGATTACTACAGGGTTTTTAGGTTTTATCCACCGGAAATGTATCAGAAATTTGGGTTTTACGATGTAAAAAATCCTTTGGATTACGATATAAAAACTCTCGGCTTGCAGATTAATCCTTATTGGATTGACGGTTTTGGCGGGGGAGAGCCTTTTAGGTCTCAAAGAATTTCCGAAGTTCTTAATGAAATCGGATATGAAGTTCCGGCGACATATTTCAAGCCGGTTTGGATAAAATCAAATGATTTAACGCTTACTCAAAAAATCTCCCGTTTTTCCTCTCCCCAAAACCAGAATCTCCTCTCAATGTTCAATATTAAATATATTTTCAGTTCTTTCAAGCTTTTTAATTTCAAGCTTGTTTATGAAACTACGTCTACAGAAAAAAACATCCCGGTTTATATCTACGAAAACCCCCAAGCGATACCAAGGATCTATTTCGCTAAAAGTGTTAAGTTCGTAGATTCAAACAACGCTTTTGATGAGCTATGGAAAATAAAAGATTTTAGAGAATTAACGCTTATCGAAGCGACAAGCGAAAAGCGATCCGCCTTCGCTAAAGCTATGGCTGACAAGCAAGCGACAAAAGGTGGAGGAATCTTAGCTATTGAAACTTTTGAACCTCAATTAGTTAAAATTAAAACCCAAGGAGGGGGTTGGCTGATTTACTCCGACGCTAATCTGCCGACCTGGGAAGCATATATAGACAATCAACAAAATCCAATCTACACTGCTAATTATTTATTCAAATCCGTGTTTGTTCCTAAAGGGGAACACGAAATAATATTTAAGTACCCGGGTTTGTGGGGACAATTTAAATACTCATTAAAACATGTTTTTAAAATATCGAATCTATGAAAGAATTTGTAATTCACAGAAAAAATATAGAATCTTGTCCTATTTGCTATAAAAAAAATCCAATTGAATTTGATAAAAAAAATGGTTTTGTAATATTGAAATGCCTAGGCTGTGATTTATTGTGGACTCCCGGCATAGATGAAAAAGTTTTAAGTGATTTTTATTCCAAATCATATTTTAAAAGTCAGGATCATATCTTTGGTTATAATAACTACATTGAAGATGAGGAAATTATTTGCATTAACGCTCGTTATATATTATCTGAATTCCCGGAATTCAAAAATTATCAACCTAAAATACTTGATATTGGGTGCGCTCATGGTTTTTTATTAGATGAGGCAAGAAAGTTGGGCTGGCAAACAAAGGGCCTGGAATTCAGCGCTGAGGCGGCGAACTATGCAGTTAATAAATTAAATTTGAGTGTACACACTGGTTCCATGATGGAAACCGATTTTCATGAAGATAGTTTCGATGTTGTTACAATTATAGGTACAATAGAACACTTATCCAATCCCGTAGCTGCCATTTGCAAGATAAATAAAATATTAAAACCGGGCGGTTATCTTGCCATTACTACTATTAATACCAAGGGCCTGATTAGGCTATTCGAATTAAAACCGCCTGAACATATTTTTTATTTTTCAGCTAAAAATCTATCAACGCTCTTAGAAAGGGAAAATTTTAAGATATTAAAATCATCTCCCTATTGGTGCCACTACCATTTGAACGAGGCGTTAGATCGCGCTTTTCGCTTGATTTTTAAACCCAGTAAACGAATAGAAGAACTACTCGGCCGAATTCCGTTTTTTAAAATGTTAGTAAAGGTGCCAACTAATGAGATGTTTATATTAAGCCAAAAACTTAAATGAAAGTTGTTGAGTTAAAAAAAATAATTTTTAGCAATAGATTTACTGTGAAACTGGCAATGTTTCTTTTGTTTTTTCTTGTATTGGTAGCCATTTTCTGGCCTATTTTATTTAGTGGTAAAGTTATTAATGACTTTTTTGGTCTTGATTTGGCTACTCCTTATAAATTTACAAAAGATTTTGGAGAAACTTGGCAGAAAGATAGTTCTCTTAAACTATGGTGGCAAAATTATTTAGGCGGATTTCCGGTTTATTTGACCCAAGTAGGATTTTTTAATCCTTTGATATTTATTTTATACAAATTTTTCAGCGGGTTTTCAGTTTATAATTGGCTTACAGCCGTTAATTTTCTTTTTGGCGGGTTCGTGATGTATTGGCTGGCGAGAAATCTTTTATTATCAAAAATTTCTTCTTCGGTTGTCGGCGTGGCTTATATGTTAAGCCAAAATAATTTATATTGGGGGCCAACTTTGCCATTTACCAACATTTATTTGTTTATACCGTTATTTTTTCTGGCAATTTTAAAAATATCAAAAAACGAAAATCGATGGTGGCTGTGGGGCGGCTTAATCAGCGCCTATGGATTGGCGGCCGCTGAAACGCAAATTGTTTTTTACACTTTTGTTATGGGATTTTTTTGGTCATTGTTTTTATACTGTCAGTCGAAAAACAAAAAATCAATTTTTGGATATTTAGGTATTGGAACCGGAGGAGTAATTTTAGCAAGTTTTTGGCTCTTACCAGTTTTTAATTATCTTAAATTAACCACGCGCGGCGGAGCTTTAAGCTTTGCTGATTTAGCTTACGACTTTATGAGAATCGCCGATCCTTTAAGATTTTTTTATCCTTATATGCAGCTTCCTCAATTTACCGGCTTTGAGAGCTTGGGTATTGTGCCAAATTATTATATCGGTGCACTGACAATTTTCCTGGCTATAGCAGCAATATTTTTATTTAGAAAAAATAAAATGATCGCTTTTTGGGCCAGTGTTGCCACTTTTTCCTTTTTGGTGCGTATTAAATGGACGGGGATTTTTTGGGTTCTGCATTTTTTACCCGGATTTAATCGTTTCCGCGGTGTTTTTCATTGGGCTTTTATCGGATCTTTTGCTTTGGCCCTGCTTGCCGGATTTGCTCTGGATAGTCTGGAACAAATAAAAGAATCAAAATATTTTAAAAAATTTATCAGCGCATTAAAAATTTTTGGCTTGGTAAATATTATGTTAGTGGCAACCCTGGTTTTTATAAGTTTATTCCACCAAAAAATCTTAAATTTAATTTTTAAATATTTTGACAAAAAAATTTATCCCGGGAAACAATTGCCACTGGAACATTACCATGGTGTCATTGTTTCCGAATTCAATAAATCTTTAAATGCCTTCAATATTACTGACTACCATTTTTTGATTTCTTTTCTTAGTATTATTGCCGCTGTATTGCTTTTTGTTTTATATCAAAATGACAAAATTAATTTTAATTTTTTCAAAAAAGCGGTACTTATATTTACTCTTTTGAACTTGGTTTTAATCTGGCAGGGATATTATTCTTTTATTCCGCAGTCAAAAATAATTGATTACCCGGATACGGTGAAGTTTATAAAAAATAATTATCCGAATGAAAATTATCGGTTTTTTAGGTTTTATCCGCCCGAATCCTATCAAACTTTTGAAGTTTTTAATGTTAAGGATTGGACCGATTATAAACTAAAAACAATGGAATCCAATATCGGCGCCTATTTTGATATGGAAAATTTTGGCGGCGTTGAACCTTTTATGTCGGCCAGAATCGCTAATGTTTTTGACGAAATCGGTTTTGAACGGCCTACGACAATTGCCGGCGAACCATGGCTTCGCTCAACAAAACTTTCGCTAGACCAAAAAATCTCCCATTTCTCCTCTCCCCAAAACCAAAATCTCCTCTCAATGCTCAACATCAAATACATCTTTAGCTCTTTCAAACTGCCTAATTTCAAATTGGTATATCAAACCACTGCCACCGAGAAAAACATCCCGGTTTATATCTACGAAAACCAAAAAGTTATGCCTCGGATCTATTTTGCTAAAAATATTAAATCCGTCGATTCTAGCAACACTTTTGACGAATTGTTGAAAGTTGAAGATTTTAGGGAGTTAACTGTTATTGAATGCCAAGGGCAATGTCCAGAGACAAGAAAAAAGAGACAAGAGACAATTCTAAAAATCGAAGAATTCAAGCCAGAATACATAAAACTCAAAACTTCCGGCGACGACGGCTGGCTTATATACAGCGATGCCAATCTCCCGACTTGGGAGGCCTATATAGACAATCAGAAAACACCGATTTACACCGCCAATTATTTATTCAAATCTGTTTTTGTTCCTAAGGGGGAGCATAAAGTGATATTCGAGTATCCGGGGTTGTGGGGGCAAGATAAGACAGCAATTAAGTCTATTTTGGGTCTACAGTGAAAAGATATTGGTCCTGGATTTCTAATATAGGCGATATACCCTTAATATTTTTATCCGTGAATTCTCTACGGATTTTTTCAACTTCCGTTTTATTTTCCGAAATTATAAATGAATAAAACGGATATTCAGAGCGATTTCTAAACCACCAGAAATCCACTATTAAATCTTTAGTATTGGCAAAATCTATTTTTGGCATTCCCAAATAGTATTCAAAATTAAAAGTGGGAAATTGTGATTTCCAAACAGGATTTTCTGGCAATATTCTAAAAGCCATTTTTTCTTCATTCGGGTAGAAGGTTTTAATTGTTTTGCTGAATTCTATGACTTTTTGATTAGGTTTGTTATTAGGCCAATCTTTTACGTAATTAAAAATGTTATAAAATTGGGCCGACCAAAGAACTAACACCACTGCCGTTAAAATCCAAAAATAATACGTCTTATAAATATTTAATTCTTTTTTCTTTAAGATGTTGATTATAAAAACACTTGAAGTGCCTATTAAAAATCCCCAGAACGGCGCCGTAAGAACTCCCTGATATGGCCAGTGTCCTGTCACATTTACAAAAAATGGCTGGATGACAGCGGCAATTGCTAAAATTAATATTATTTTAAAATAATTGTAATCAAGACCAATTTTTCGGCGGAATTTCCAGAGAATTCCAAAAATTACTGCCGCACTAATCAAGGTGATAATTGTCTTCTTAAAAATAAAAACCGTTTTAATAGATGTCATTGAAACGAAGGGGGATATTAGTCCTAAGATGAAACCACCTAAAGATCCGATTGCTCTTCCAATGTATGATACGTAAATATCGCGCATGGCATCGGTCCAGCCCAAGTACCAAACGTTCTGAAAAATTTGCAAAGTGAATCCCAAAATGGGCGCCGAAGCCCAAAATAACCATTTTTGCCAAAGAAATTTTTTCAAAATTATCGCGTCATATAAAACCAGCCAGCTAAAAACAAAGAAGGTCGCGTCAAAAGAGCTCAGTGAAAGTGCAAAATAGCTAAGCCAGATTGCGATATTATATCTTTTATAAATTTTGCGGTTTTCAAAATTATCTACCTGCGCAGGCAGGCGGCCTGCCAGAATGCTAAGTGACAGAATTAAAAAAGTAAAAAATATATTAAACGGCTGAATTGATGTGGAATCAGCATAATTTAAAAAAGTAATCGAGAGGCTGTAATAAATAGTTGCGATAATGGCTGTTGTCTTATTATGGATCAATTTAAAAAACCAATAAAAAAATATTAGTCCTGCTAATGAAAATGCAAGCGCTAAAATTCGGTAAGCAAATCTACTTGCGAAACCAATTTTTGCTAATATGGCAAATGGCACAAGATAGAGCGGTGGATAATGGGTATAATAAATTCGGTTGCGTTTTAAGGCTCCACCAAAGTCATCTATGGTTCTATTTCTGAATTCCGGCCCGTCAAGATATTTTATTAATTTGCTGTAAGGACTGGGAATAAAAAGGAAATAATTTTTAGCGAAACCGTCTTTTGCCCAATGTTCACTTGACATTAAAGTTTGGGCCGAGCCGAAACCCCAACCATCCCAGCCGTTTTCGTCCAAGGCCTTGATGCCCAAATATGAACCCAAAATCAAGATGATTATTAAAATTAAAAAATTTTGTTTTAAAACGGTAACCATACTTTGACGTTTGGCGTTGTATATGTTATGAAAATCATATTAGATCTTTAATATAACACAAAGGAGCAATAGCTGTGAAAGCACTGGTAACTGGCGGCGGTGGATTTATCGGCAGTCATTTAACCGAAAGATTGCTTAATTTGGGATATGAAGTTGGGGCACTTGATTTAAGCGGTGCACCCTACCGTAATCTTGATCATATTACAGAAAATCGCCATCTTAATTATTTTTGCACAAATATCGGAAGATCTAATTCTCATGAAACCATCGTGAAGTTGCTAAAAATATATAATATTGATTATATTTTTCATCTGGCGGGCATGGCTGACGTTGTGCCGTCTATCAACAAACCGATTGATTATTTTAACGCGAACGTTGCAGGAACGATTAACGTGCTTGAAGCTGCGCGCCAAGCCGGTATTGATAAGTTCGTTTACGCTTCTTCATCATCTGTTTACGGTACTCCTAATTCGAAAGATATTCCGACTTCTGAAACAGCTCCTATAAGGCCGCAATATCCTTATGCTGAAACAAAATATCAAGGCGAACGTTGGGTTAGTCATTACAACCAAGTTTACGGTCTGCCGACAGTTTCTTTGCGGCTTTTTAATGTTTACGGCCCGCGGGCAAGAACCACCGGCGCCTATGGCGCCGTGTTCGGAACTTTTATGGCTCAGAAAATCAATGGCCAACCATTTACAGTTGTCGGCGACGGCAGGCAATCAAGGGACTTTGTTTTTGTCACCGATGTTTGCGACGCTTTTGTTAAAGCCGCCAAGTCGTCGGTTTCAGGCGAAGTATTTAATGTCGGTTCTGGTCGGCCACAGTCAATTTTGCGGATTGCCGAACTTTTAGGAGGACCGATAGTTCACATACCCAAACGGCCGGGTGAGCCGGATATCACCTGCGCTGATATATCTAAAATAGAACGGATGTTAAACTGGAGCCCGACCGTTCCTTTTGAAACCGGCGTAAAAATTATGATCGATAACATTGATTACTATAAAGACGCGCCGGTCTGGACGCCGGAAACTATTAAAGAAGTCACTAAAGATTGGTTTGAATTTTTGGCTAAACCAAAAGGAGGAGAAAGAGATGCTAAGAATGCCGGAAAATAAAGCTCCCGCCAAAACATTCTATGAGTTAAAGAAATTAGGCATTATAGATTCCGTTAGTTATTTTAAGAATTTAAGAGAAATTTTGGAGAAAACGGAAGTTAGATGGATGCAGAATGATTTCTTAATGAGAGAGCTGACTTTAAATAACGGCATTGATCTTCTCATTAGTGATTTACTAAAGCTCTTACCTCCGGCAACTCAAAAATTGTTTGTAGTGGGCAACGGTGGATCGGCGGCAATCGCGATGCACTCTTTAGTTGATTATCTCAACGTCGCTGGATTAAAAACCGTTAATCTTTTCGGCCCTCCGTCTATCACTTGCATGGCAAACGATTACGGCTTTGAAAACGTTTTTAGCAAACAGATTGAAATACTAGCCGAGAAAGATGATATCCTTTTTGCGATATCAAGTTCTGGTAATTCACTAAATATCCTTAATGCCTGCGAATCGGCTTTAGCCAAGAAGTGCCGGTTAGTCACGTTTTCCGGATTTAGCCGTGACAATCCCTTAAGAAAACTAGGCCATCTGAATTTTTACGTTCCAACAACCCATTACGGATTTGTTGAAATGGCTCATCAGGAAATTTTACACTGTGTTTTAGATCTTTTCGTCAGGAATAACTTTAGTAATGTTTACGAAGAGATGGAGAGCTTATAGGTTAAAACTTTAAACGCTAATTTTAAAGTCCCCGTTAGACAATTGTTTAACGGGATTTTTTTGAA
>Ga0209515_10000578_pt1 | contig 65071 bp, 65 predicted proteins | sample Subgroupgradi54m_FD_187454 | JGI IMG/M metagenome (GOLD analysis project Ga0209515, IMG submission 187454) | Subsurface groundwater microbial communities from S. Glens Falls, New York, USA - GMW60B uncontaminated upgradient, 5.4 m (SPAdes)... ...
GATCAACCAGTGAAATAGTTATAAAAATGGAATGATATCGCAGGAGGTTCTTAAATGTAATAACGGTTCGATCGGGTTCATCGGCTACTTCTCCTGAAACAGCTATGATTTCGCTGAAGGCGTTTCCAAGCGAGCCGTTGATCTCCGACTGGATACGTTCGGCAATGGTAAGGGCAAACACTGATGCTGATGCACGCGTACTCCGTAAAGTCGGAATCACCCATATTGCGTTAATCACGAAAAGTCCGAGTATTACCAATATAAAAAAGCTTTTTTTCCCAACGAAGATTGTTCGAATATTGCGCATAGATTCTACTTTCCAATAATCATATCAGCTTCTTTAAGCAATTGTGGGTCAAGAGTAATGCCAATAGCACGAGCAGTATCAAGATTAATGGTAAGAAGAAGTTTTTGAGGCGTCTCAACAGAAATATCTCCGGGCTTTCTGCCTTGCATAATTTTGTCTGACATAATAGCCACTTGTTGTCCCATGACAGTGTAATCCGGTCCAAAACCGATGAGCGCCCCGCGTTTTACTTGATCAGTATCAAAAGCGGCAAAAGGAATTTTTTCTTTGATCGCCTGCGTAATATAATTGTCGAGCCCGCTCCACACTAGTGAGTCCCCACCCACAATAAGTCCTTGTGCAACTTTAGCAGTAATCTTCAATGAAGTTGATGCATTTTCTTCTTGGGTGCGGACAGGAAAAAGTATGAGATGAATGCCTAGCTTCTTTGCTACCTCCTTGGCAACTGCTACCGATCTATTTGCCGCAATCTCATTTAGCTCTTCCGCGGTTCGTGGCATCGCGATGTTTTTAATGCCAGGCACGATGCGAAGAAGCAACTCAATTCGTTTTGGTGTGAGCTCGCTCGCAAGACTGATGACTCCTGTGACATTGGTGCCTGGCTGCTCAATGTTTTTGACAACTCCCGCAGCTACCGGATCTGCAAGTGATCCAAAAACAATCGGAATGAAATTTTGCATTTTTTGTGTTGCCCGATATACTGCTTGCGTTGCCGGAGTAGAGTAGACATTGATGAGATCAACATGCGCATTTACAAAGTCCTGTGCTGCCTGATCAAGCTCACCCGTAGTTGAAAGATAACGCACGTCATACGCCACATTCTTTCCCTCGACATATCCCAACTCTCGCAGTTTATCTTGGAACGCTTTAATAGCGATCTCGTATGAACCGTGACCGCGCGATAAAATTCCGATATGGTAAATTCGTGGTTGAGAGGATAATGTGGTCGGATGATATCGTACCCACAGAATAACTATAAGACTTACTACAAGCAACAAGAGTATCATGCCCAGTATTATTTTTTTCATAGAACATATATTTTTTGTTCTGATTACTCCCTAATTTTATAGAAGAAGTAATAAGAACAAAAAAAATTTAGTAAAAAAGAATTAAATAAATGGTAACGTCATGCTGTACGGAGCTAGGCTTGGTTCCATCTAGAGACTGCTCTTCTTTTAATTATATATTACCTAGATTTGGTTGCAACTATATAAATTATCTCTGACTCTTTTGATTGAGCAGTCAGCATCAATTATATCGTGCGTGCCTTGACTTATTTTAATATATGATTTATTCTATATTCAGCTGTTTTAATCAAAAAAATTACACGCACTGTCAAATCACTTTGAAAAGAGAGCGCTATGCAAATCACCATGGAGCAATACGAGGCACTCCGGTGTTCACCGAGTCCCAAACAACTCTTGGAGTTTCAAATAGAGACCCTGTTTGCGAAAGGATTAGCGCGCTACGAGGACGCAGACCGATTTCAAAGAAATCCACCATCAGGTCTTTTTCTCCTTATCCCACCAAGACCCGAAGAATCGGATTTAAATGATCTTGTCAGCCTCATTGAGCTCAAAGGGAAGAAAGGAAGAAACTATCTCGACCCAAGGTATGTTCAGGACGATATCAAAATTCCCGATAAACCGTATCTGATGCTGGATGTTAAGGATGGAAAAGAACGGCTGAACATTGACCCGGCAGTCAGTAAAATACATATTTTTCAAGAGGGTCGTTCGCCATATACGATATGGCGCGGAATCATCCACACCGTCCTGTTTCCAGAAGTCTTGGAAAGCCATAACATGGACCTCGTGGGTTCGCCAGACATGCCTTTTTTGTGTCTTTACTGTGGCGAGCCGCGACTCGACTCGTACCGATACGTTCCCTACGAATTTCCTGGGTGGGGTGCGCCGTCATGCGGAAACATTATTGTTTAAAAAACTTAATCAATGCAATAAGGAACAGGTTACGGCTTAAATTCGCCATCCTTTGCTATAAAAAATGAAATCTAATATAATAGATTGAGCAAGGTGCTCACGCCACGGAAGAAATCATAAACAGAGAGGTAGCATATGATCATGAGTTTGGTAATAGCGGTCATGAGCATCGGTTTTTGGCTTCTGGTCAATTTTACCCTGAAGCCGGGGATCCCATACAGATATGATCGGTTGCCCGATCGCCGGAACCCAGAAGTTATCAGAGATACGGCTAAAACTTCATATCTCTCTTGGGGAGGATATATTGACTGAACATCAAAAATCTTTCCCATCGCATCAGTCAAATACTCCCCCTGCATTCATTTGCAGGGGGTTATTTTTTGGATTTACACTGTAATTTTTTGGCATAACACACATCCTTACAATTTTGATTATGGCAATCAACATTTATTGCGAATCTCAAGAAACCCCATGCCTTATGCGAAACCAAGGAGAGAAGACAGCGCGAATCAATTTCCGGAAGTAGATACTAATGTCATAAAACACCTTACCTGCGCCGATTATGAGCAGAATACCAAATAAATTTTGAAAATACTCGGGAGAGATTTGATACGATAACCATACACCTACTGGCGCTCCTGCAATTGCCGGCAACCAAACGTAACGCATATCTCGTACTTCAAGTTGCTTAGATCTATGAAAAAGCCATGTGCCTAAAAGCATCAAAATCACGCTTACAATCAGGGATATAAGTATTCCTTCATCACGAGAAAATCCAATACCAATAAATGTTGGCACAAGAAAAATTCCCGCACCCATGCCAAGTGGAGGTGAACTTATTCCTGCAATCAAGCTCCATATAGCCGTTGCAGTCCATGCATCCATCGGCAAGTAAAAAAATAATTGACTAGGAATGAATCCAAGCAATTTGAAACCGACAAAAATAAGAATGCCGACAAATAACTGACGCAAATGTCTTTCTTTCAATCTTTTCTCGTACAGTTTCCCGAAGACGACTCCTATACTTCCGAATGCAATTGAGATAAAAAGAATATTTGCTTTCTGCCAATCAGCATGGAGGATCTGAAGCGACCAAAGAATCCGCATTATGATACTCATAACCGCAGAGATAGAGATGGTAAAAAGCGCCAAGCCATTGACATGCTTCATGTCGCGTCCCAGCCACCACTGAACGATCCAGTTAAAAAAGAGTGCTCCTGCAGCGCCAAAAAACCCGCTCAATCCACTTGCAATAAAACTTGTGATTTTTAATTTTTTTTCATCGCTTAAATTCAAGTTTTTCATAAAAAACACAAACAAAGAATAGAGAGAAGCAAGGAACAAACAAGAATTGATAACCCGTAACTTGCCATTGGCAGCTTACTTCTCCTTTTTAATTGCCGACAATATGATGTAATCAAGAAGCTTCGGGAACGTGATGCCAATATGTGCGGCGGCCTGGGGCAAAAGACTAGTGGAGGTCATGCCTGGGATAGTATTGATTTCAAGAATATGGAGTTTATTATTCTCGTCTAAGATAAAATCGGAGCGGGACATGCCGGAGCAGCCGATGATTGCGTGAGCATTGCGTGCGGTGTCTTGTATTGTTTTAATTATTTCCGGAGATACATCCGGAGGAGGAATTAAATGGTCGCTTCCCGCATTCTTATATTTTGACTTGTAATCATAAAATGCGCCATAGTGAGGAACAATTTCAATTGGCGGCAGGGAAATGATTGTTCGCTTTCCTTTTTCTGTTGCGTCTATCACGCCGCATGTGATTTCTCTGCCTTTGATAAACTTTTGAATCATTATATACCGGGAATACTTTCTTGCCGCAGTAATGGCAGCCAGCATGTCTTGCGCTGTTGGCACAATAGAAACGCCTATGCTTGATCCTTGATCAATAGGTTTAACGACCAGCGGCATACCAAGCTCGCGGACAATTTCCGTTACTTGTTTTTTATCCATGCGCGCTGCCTCTTTTGCGGAAAACGCATAAAACGCCGGTACATTCATTCCCGCATCGCGAAATATGCGTGATGAGCGAACTTTATCCATGCCAAGTCCGCTTGCGAGCATACCTGATCCCGTATAAGGAATCTTGAATCCATCTAGTAATGACTGGATAATACCGTCTTCTCCAAATTGACCATGAAGAGCTATGAATACCATATCAGCGTGAGCCGACAATGCAGTGAGCGCATGGGCTTGTGATACTATTTTTCTAGCTTTTGATCCAAAACGTCCGCGCTCTGTTGACGGCAATATCCAGTCCCCTTTTTTTGTAATGACTATCGGTATAGCCTCATAGTGACCCTTGTCAAGAGACATCAGTATCTGCTCGCCCGTATGCAAAGAAACCTCATGTTCAGCCGACGGTCCGCCCATCAATACCATTACTTTTATTTTTCGCTTTTTCATAAAAAATCATGCTATTTTTTATTGCTGATTTGTATATTGATTACACATGGTATCGATCACGCAGAATTTTTTCCGCTTCTTTCCAATCCTCTATCGTATCAATATTCACACTCTCCTCCGGCTTCATAATATAAGCCGCGGCACGGTCGCCGTAAAAAGGTTTGATGGGATCAAATAACATATTTGTTTTGCATATATAAATAGCTCCATTACGCGTGTAGGTTACGGATAAATCTTGTCTCCGCCGCACAATCTGGGAAAACGGCTCGCCCGTAAAAATCGCCAAATTATTTTTATCATCAATAGTAAACTGCCATCGCGGATGATAGTGACCGGGAACTTCTGCAACGCTTACCACTGAATCTGCGTCACTGGACTCAAAAAGCGCTGCCGCTTCGCGAATATGAATTGCCGTACGTAACGGTGCGGTGGGCTGGAGAATCATGACGGCATCCGACTCATATTTTTCATGTGCATGCAGCCATTCAACCGCGTGCTGAAGTACGGGAATATGAGGCGTGCTATCTGTTGCCAATTCCGCAGGCCGCATGAACGGCACCTCGCAGCCATTTTTTTTTGCAACACCTGCGATACTCTCATCATCAGTCGAAAGAATTACGCGATCAAAAATACCCGATTCTTTTGCGGCTTCAATGGTATAGGCAATCAAAGGTTTTCCCGCAAGTTCTTTTATATTTTTTCCCGGAATCCCTTTTGATCCGCCGCGCGCAGTGATGATACCGAGCACCTTAGACTTCATAAAATTTTTTCTGACTGTAGAGCGGAATTTTTTTTAATATCTCAACAATTGTTTTGCTTGAATTCGGCTTGTAGTAAAGATTCAAAGACGGATATGATCCATGCGCCACTTGTTTCTCGATAGCTTTCCTAATCTCATCTTCTCCATACCCCACGTCAACCACATTGAGACCTCTCAATCTCCCTGACTGCCTAGTGCCAACATTTACCACCGGAATCCCTAAATATGAACTCTCTTTGATACCTGCCGAAGAATTACCGATAAGACAGCTGGCACGCCGAAGAACAGCTATGAAATCTTCCGGCAACATATCAGTGATGAATTTTATGGCATGATGATCTGCCGACACTCCTTCACGATACATTCTGATTGCCTTTGCCATTTCGCTTGTCCCCGCATCGCTATTCGGCCAGAACCAAATTGTCTGCATGCGCAAGCTTCCCACTGCGCGAAGCAGAACTTCCATATGCGCGCGATTATCAGATTCGGTCGTAACAGGATGATGCATGACCATGAGAAATGGTTTTGAGAAATCAATTGAATCTCCTGTCCCGATATTATTTATTGCCGCAGCATCCAACTTCTTTTTTGTCAGCGCCGTGAATTCCACGTCCGGAGATCCGACATTAAACACCATTGCCGGATTTTCGCCCATTTGGAGGACCCGTTTTCGGGCAGCTTCATTCGTAACAAAATGAACATGCGCGAGTTTTGTAATCGCATGCCTCACGCTTTCATCAATCGTACCTGTCACGTCTCCGCCCTCAATATGCGCAATGGTTTTATTCATATATGCCGCCACCATGGCAATGGCAAGCTGTTCAAATCGATCCCCGCGGATAAGCACCACGTCGGGGTTCAATTTATAAAGAGAATTGGAAAATTCAAGAGCAGTTAATGCCGCAGTCTTTGCCATTGTCACATGATTTCCGCCCTCAATGATGTTATACAGCGAATCATTAACAGTAAATCCCGATTTCTTCATAGCCGGAAGAAATCGCTCTCCATATTTTTCTAAGATAGCCGACCCTCCAACAACGAGCTGAAGCTCAAGCGCTTGATCACGCTGTAATAAATTAAGCAAATGAATTTGGCGCGCGTAATGCACGCGGTTCATAATGGGAAAACAAATGATTCGTTTCTTCTCCGTACGTTTAGGCATAAAAAATAAGAAATCGCATATTAAAAAGGGTTCGGACGGTCTTGGTCTCCATCCGCCTTTGTCATAAAACAATCATCAAAAGGTACTGCAAAATCATAACCGATATTTATAGAAATCTTTTTAGAAGAAAGCGGACTAAAAAGTATAGGGAATCGTTCGAAATCCGTACCCGCGACATCAAAAAATCCGGCAAATACGAGCGAGGAGTCATACAAGCTCCCTGATAATAAAAAATCAGCTGCAGACGCAGCCCTCCTTTTTGCAAATGCCATAAACTCGACTAAAAGGGGAATTTGGGCATTACTGCTTGCGATACAATCAATGATCCGGGCAATACGAAAACCCTGATCCTCTTCGATTCTTGCTATAATATAACCGCACGGAATGCCATTTTGTTGCGCTGTGATGAAGGTATATGAGAAGAATGGATGCCGGGTAAAGCGCCATTCAACATAGGCGGAACTTCGCTCTATGGTCACTCCATAACAGGAATTTACACGCTTCCAGCATACATCAAAAAATTCTGAAGAAGGAGTGCCCTCGCTCACTGAAATATCTCCGGATGCCACAGAGGAGATAGCTTGAGATTGAAAAGGAATAGCATATCCGGCAAAAAGCGGCGCCTCTGGATTGAGTACTGCTATAAAACGACGAAGCGTCCCTGCATTATTCCATTGCGGGCGAAGATGTGAAAAAAGTTTTTCCGCAACAGGAGTATAGCCTGAAACAAAAATTGGTGTCGCCGTATCAAATATGCGTTGCGCCATAAGAGCTGCTATACCGGTCATCCGATATTTTTCCTCAATAAAAAAATTCATTAAAACTCTTACTGGCACAACGCGATCATGGAGTTTATACGACATATCACGGAATCCGAAGTGCCCTATGATTTCTTCCCCTTGTGTTGCCAAAAGTAAGGTGTTTCCATACTGCCAATCAATATAGCGCGGATCGTTTAAGATATATGCTTGATAAAATGTACGGCTGATATATTCTCCAAAACGTTTGCTATCCGAATCCGCATAGACATGAAAAGAAAGAGCCATCATGATTTTTTTCCAATGAAAATCCAGCGTGACTGATAATTTTTATCCAAATCATCAAAATGCCGTGAATCATCGCGAGATGCTTTTATTTGCGTAAAAGGGCGTACGAATTCCTCAACCTCTTTTTTATCAAAGAAATGCTGTACCATCCCCTTTTCCACCGCTTTCTCAAGAATAATTTCATTTTTTGCAAACTGACGTTCGGCATCAAACGTAAACGACGTATTCGACTCCAGTTTTAAAAAAATAATACCCCCCGGCTTTAATACACGCTTCGCCTCTGCAAGCGCACTAGTTGCATCGACGAGAATCATGTGATCAAGAGCGCCGTAACTTACAATGATATCAAAAAAATTATCTTCGTACGGGAGCGTATCGGCAATATTCCCGCTTCGCAAATCAGCATACGGCATGTGGTCCCGCGCCATCCAATCTTTTGCCAAGTTAATCGCATAATCCGAGAGATCAATTCCATAGGCAGAAAATCCTTCTTTTGACGCAAGCCACACATGCCTGCCGTTTCCGCAACCGAGATCAAGAACTTTTACGCCGCTTGAGCCATGCTTCTTATGATAGGAGCAAAACAAACGCACCACCGGCTCGCTCGGATACCATTCAGTCGCCTGATTATTTGAAAAAAAATTTTCCCACTCAGATTTTTGTATCATATAAATGGCACATTATATTTCTCCAATAATTTTTTAATATCGCCAACCGTGCGTACGCCCACAAGATCTTCCAGAGTAAACGATACACCCGCCGCAAGCTCAAGTTCCTGAAACATAATCAATGTTTGAAAAGAATCCCACCCGGCAATAGTTTCGGGCGAATCGATGTCGCGCAATGGTTCCGGCAGTGTACCAAACACAGAACCAAGCACATCTTTAATGTTAAGAGGAGAATTATGACGTGAATTCATAGCGGTATTGTTTTTCTTTACCATCTTCACTCACAAGCACAAATGCCATAGTATCCCAAAAATTTTTAGTCTGCTGATTTTTTGCAGAAGATATGTACATTGCTTCAATTTTTATAACGCCCTCATGACGCGCTGCTTTCAAAAGATGCTCGACAAGATAATCTTCCACGCGCCGCCCAAGTACTCTACAGCTTAACAAAAAATTATCCACGCGCCAAACATTTCTCTTTGGCTCAACCATGATAACGCCGACAACCCCATAATCGCCAAACCGATCCGCAACACTAATTGCCCATATCTTCCATCCATGAGCGAGACATGTTTGAATATCTTGTTCGGAATACCTGCGCGTCGTCACATTGAATTGATTTGTTTTTTGCGTAAGCTGGCTTATTCGCGCAATCGTCTCTTGAGAAACATCACTCACTTCAACTCGCAACGCGAGCTCTTTCAAAAAATCCTCTTCGGTGCGCAAAGACTTTTGAAGTTCTTTGCGCATCCGCTCTTCCACGTACATGACCCCTCGGCGTTTGTCTTCTTGTGTCAAGACAAAAGAATGAAACCCCCCATAGCCCACGAGACGTTCGGGAGGCAATACGGCGATTTCGGGGAAGGCGTCAGTGATAAGCTCTCGCTGAAACGGATCATCATCCACAAATACAAAACTATCTGTTCCTAAATTGAGTTCTTCGGCAAGTTCTGCCATATTTTTTTCTTTGCTGTCCCAATTGATGCGCCATGCTGCAAAATTTTTTTTCTTAAGCGCCATAGCAGGATTTGATTCGATCGCCTCAAGCGCATCTTCGCTGTTATTTTTGCTATTGATTGCAAGAATGATCCCCTTTTCAAAAAGATCAACAAGATACTCTTGGATTTTTTTGTCCGGTACAATGCCCATGGGTCCATCCTCACCCACGATACCGCGCCAGAGCGTATTATCGAGATCAAGCACTACGCATTTTTTTGTATTTCCCGATGCGGCTACCGCAAACGCGAGCATACGCTTCGCAAGTGCCGGAAATGCAGAAGGAGCTAAGCGCAGGTCACCCATGTCGGTGTATTTCGTATACCAATATTCACTCCGGCCGATAGAATCAAGAAACGATGCAAAATCAAAAATAATCACACGGGCATTATTCGAGCTTAAACTCCCAAGACCTTCATTGAGCGCTCCTGCGGCTGCGCGGTCAATCTTTTTTCCTTCGGTAAAATTAAAAATAACAATCCGCGCATCGGTACGCTCCAACAGCGTTGAAACAAGGCTTTGCAAATGCGCGTCATCCATAACATCGGGCGCATCAATCATACAATAAACAACATCGGGTCGAAACGCGTAAAGTCCGCTTTTGAATGCGAGAATTTCCTGACTAAATTGATTATAGGGAGCCATGTACGTTTCTGCGAGAAGGTTATGGAAAATTCCTTGCGCTTGACATACTTCCGCAAGCCCTTGGATCGTAAAACTGCTTACAAATGCGGTACGAATAGTGCGCACATAAGAAGGTACCTCTCCTTGTATCGTACCAAGAGATTTTGCACAAGAAAGATACGGCGCGACCGACGCTTCATTTTTTGCCACAAGGCCTGTTATTTCTTTTTGTAAGTCCGCAAATGTCATCTTATTCAATAACTACAACGGCAACCGCATACCCTTTGTCATGACTCATACTCACCTTATATCCCTTGTCATTTAATACGGGAGCACCGACAGCGGTATGTCTCACTTCAAATCTTTTGAGATTCTCGATTCCCACGCGTCCGGATGCTTTCATGGCGGCTTCTTTTACCGCAAACATGGCAGATAAATGTTCAGCCGCATGCGTTCCCCGAAACGCGTACACCCATTCTTGTGCGGTAAATATCTTATTCCATCCCGCATAATCTGTTTTTTTTACGCGAGCGAATTTTTTTATGGCAACAAGGTCAATGCCTATGTTCATGTTAGTGCTTATCTAAAAATATTTTTACATCTTTGGTGTCAAAACGGGGAATGCGTAACGGAATATCAGTATTACTCACTGCTTGAGGTTCGACAGTAACGCCATGCGTAAAACCATATTCATGTAGAATTGTATCCATTTCCGGCCAGCGTCCATAAGGATATGCCATTATTGTCGGAGACCTGCCCAGAATATCTTTAAATACTTTCTTTGACGCATGGAAATCACCGCGTTGGACGTCTGCATCTACCGTGCTTAACGCGTAGTGGACATGAGTATGACTCCCAACAAAAAATCCATCATTCTCCAGTGCCTGTATCTCACGGGAACTCATAAAAAGTTTTCTTGATAACTCCTTCTCATCAATCGCGCATTCGTTTAACATGCACGCGAGAAAAGCATCCGAGATAACATGGGGCACGATCGTAAGCGTCTCTTTTACATTAGCGGAAATAATACCGTCGTGACGCCGACCGTCCGTGATGCGCCGATCTTTCGGAATAAAATACGTCGCAGAGTCAGGAAATTTTTGAAGTAAAAAAGCATTAAATTTTTCCGCGATATCATCCATAGAAACACGCGACGACACTATATGAATTTTATGCGCCAAAGGAACACGCCCATCAATTGTTCCGGTGATAATAAAAAAAGTCGCGGGCGCATTATATTTTTTAAGAATGGGAATCGCATTATCATATTGATCTTTAAGACCGTCATCAAACGTAATTGCACAAAGTTTTTTCTTCTCGCCATGTGTCGCCGCGTTGTACAGCTCCGGTATGGAGACAATGCTGAAATTTTGCGAGAGAAACGCAATCTGGCGTTCAAATTCTTCTACGGCACACGGATAAATGCCTGAAAAATCCACACGAGGATTTTCAACATAATGATAATTGACGATAACAAAATTGTCTTCGGATGAAAATGCCATAATACATTTATGATTTCATATAATCGAGGATAAATTTTGCTATTTTCTCCCCTGATGTTCCGTCCGTAATTGTGCACTGTTCGCGCACGATTCGCTGGCGGTCTTCGCGGTCAAGAGCAGGCTCATGAAGATACTGGTTTACCCACTTCACTAATTCATCCTCATCTCTAGCTAGTCGCGTCCCTCCGGCTTGAAACGCTTTTTTGTAGTGCGTCATCTCATAATAATGAATAGGTGAAAGAAAAGATGATTTCTTTTTATGTATTTCAAAATAAATGTTGATAATCGGTTTATCAAATACTGCCGCATCGACCGCAATACTTGACGTATAGCCGATGAGAAGCGCCATGTGCGCGAGCGTATCTGCCAAATGCTTGACTTCCCTTTCACCCATATCCCAATCACCCCCGCGCACAGTTGAAAAACGAAATCCGGGATACTCATACAAAAGATCCGGTCGTTTGTTAAGCTCGTTTTGGTCAATAAAATCATTGGGCGGGAAACGGACAAGAATCGCAATATGCTCGCCAAATTTCTTCTCGCTGTTTAACCGGTACAATAAATCTATCATATCCCAATCAGAATCGCTAAACGTGCTTCCGATCGGGGCATAGAGTATAAAGCGCATATCATCGGACAGGTTGATTGTTTTAAGAAATTGTTCTCGCGGTGTAATATGCCCGTTAAAATAATGATCAAAATGGGGCATGCCTCCGACAAAAATATTTTTTGCATCCACATCATTATACATGATGACTTCTTGTTTAATAATATCATTAAAAACAATTATCTGATCCGGAAGCCCGCGAAGCACTGACCTTCCGGCGGTTTTATCCCATGAGTTGATAAACCCGACAGTCCGGATTGAGCGTTTTTTTGCTGCTCGTAGAAAATCTCCCTCGGACTCGGTGAAGAGATTACCCAATATTACAAGACACGGTGCATAGTTTATAAAATAGAGATCATACTGACGGTTCGTCACCATATGATAATCTAAAAAACGAAGAAGTATTCTAAAAAATTTTCTTGCAAATACCCTGTTAAGCACACGTCCTGCATAATAGCCAACAATATTTTTTTCCGCCTCATAGCGCATGCGCCGGCGCAAATCCGTGGTTTCGGTATGAAGCAGTAAAAATTTAAATTTCTGAAGTAGCCGATCAATACCCCGAATGACGGGTTTTTCTACAATCTCATACGCGATACGCGGATTATTAAATTCTTTTTTATGATAATCAACCCGCTCTTGCGTGCGGGTAAAAAGGACAATACGGATATCCTTTTCTTCTAAAAGAGTGGAGAGAATCGAAGTACGGAGAATGTTTTTTATCTCCATCCCTTCAAAGCTTGTAATAAAAATTGTTTTCATTCTTAAGAGCGATAAACCTCTACACTCGTGTCATTGCGAGGAGGTTTCCGACGAAGCAATCCCTATTTCCAAAGTTGAGATTGCTTCGTCATCCCGCTAAGCGACATTCCTCGCAATGACAGTGTATAGGTTTACTTAACATTTACATGAAGCCTGAAATCATTTCCGGAAGCGGGCGCAGGTCAGAAACAAGCGGAAAATCTTTGTCATGCCACTTATTCCATTCATTCGCTACGCCGATAAAAGAGCAGCCTACCTTTCGGGCGGCGCTCAAATCTCCTTCTCCGTCTCCTACCATGAGAATCTCATTATTGCCTATACCCTCGGTATTCATAATAATACGGAGATTTTCTTCCTTTGTCCCGGGCGCACCGTATGCCGCTTTAATCAGCGAATTAATCCCGCCGCGCGCCACCGCTTCCTGCAGCGCGTCATGGGGAGTTGCGGAATTAATATAGAGCGCATAGCGGGGGGCTAGTATCTGCAGTGTCTCTCTTGCGCTAGAAATCACCCCTCCTGCCGCAATCGCATCCTGCACCAGCGCATTATAGCGCGCGCCATAATCCAAAACCAACTCTTCAACATCGCGTGTCTCCTTGCCGACTTGAATAAAAATTTCGCGTAAAATATCATAGCGCGTTTGCGTAATGCGCGAAAGCACATCACGCACGAGTGCTTCCGAAACTTCCATATTGCCTGAAAACAAACGAAACCAAGCGTCATATTTCAGACGATTGGAGTCTACGATAACACCGTCAAAATCAAATGCGATTGCTTGTATCATGAGCCTATAACGCCCTCCTGTGAGTTTAATCAAAAACTTCTAAATCAAAAGTCTTTTGCTGATAATCTTTGGACTGCTCAAGTTCTTCCATTTTTGATGCAAGAATTTTTTTCGCATTCAGGCGCGACATATTCAGAGACTGCCATTTTGGGAAAAAACGCAAATCAGCCGCATGGGTTCGCGCATACAATTCGTGTGCAAAACTCTTTTTTACATCTTCATTTGAGATATCAAGAATACGAATACTTTCAGGGATTGCATCATCCGACAGTCTGCTCAAATACAATACGTCCAGCTTCCCTATAGCGGCAAAACGCTCCATATTGCGCCGGGCTATGAATGCATCAGGATTTAATACATTCATTATGGTCAAAAACAGCATGCTTGAAATAAAAATTTGAAACGCAAACGCATTCTCTCTTTTATCTTTATAAATTTTATAAAGCAACAGGCAAAAGACAACTGCCAATAACACAATAAATGCATGGCTGTAAAATCGAAGCGTAGTAAAACCATAGGCCTCTTCATATAAGAAGAGCCGCTTATATGCGGAACTCATGATGAGAATCACCTGGATAATCAATGCGCTGCTTAATGCTTTGAAAAGTAAACTATGCCCTGTGTTTTTTTTAGCAATATATTTTTCCGTTCCCCAAATCAGTAAAAAAGAAATTACGGCAACCGCAATAAGCTCAAAAAAACCTTTTCGCGCATATGCCGCATAGGTAAACCCTTGAGAAGAAATATTGCTCTCGCCGCCGAAAAGGTATGCAAGCTGAACAAGAATAAAGACAAAAAAAAGAATATTGACAGATCCGAGAAGTATTAAAGTTTCAATATGTCCAACCGTATATATTTTTTTATCCGTCTCTGATGCGAGCTCCTGCGATGAGCGAAAGACGTACGAGTATGCTCCGATAAACGCCAGCGTTGCCATCAGCACAATAACTGACCTAAATACCGTTTCCGGCCGTATTTCAATATGAATGACGCCGGAAACATATTTTTGAAAAATTAAATCCGCTGAAGAAAAAAGCAAAAGAAAAACAAAGAGTACGGGAATTGTCATTATTATTCCCTTTACTACTTGTGATACAACTTTCTTGTCCTTGCGTATCCCCCGAAATGCGACTAAATCAGAAAGTGTCTGGAAAAGCGGATAAATAAATTTAAACGGAAGAAAAAAGATTTTTATGTAATCCGCGGCTAAAAAGTTTTTTATTTTTTCTGCGAAAGATATTCTTGCAATAAGCAATAAAAGCGACATGCTCGCTATGATATTAAAAAACGTAAGGAGCAGACTTGAACGTATAAAAACCATCAAGCTAAAAAATCCCAATGGAACGAGAAGCCAGATAGCTTGCGTGTCCATAGACCGGTTGAAATATGCCGAAAGGGCAAATAATCCGAGGACAACAAGGGTTATATAAACAGGAAATCCAATACCGGGTATTTTGTCATAAAAAAAGTAATCAAAAAGAATGCCTAAAATCAAAGAGTATCCAGTCAATACAGCGGCCTTTATAAATATATTTGATTGAGAGTTTTCTCCATTCATAAACCCTTAGAGACTGTTAAAAAAATCTCGAATTCGACGCGAAATTGTATATACCGATATATATCCATGTTTGAGAAAAAATCATGGAATGCTAAAAAACGAAGGGTTCTTTCGCATGTTCTTATGCAGAAACCGGCTTGTCATCCCAGTTATAGACCCATTCGTTATTCACAAAACTTGCAAATCGTCCGCGGTAATAGTCGCGGTTGAGCATCTCGGTATGGGTCATTTCCCGCTGTGCATGCCCCAGCATCATTTCCCAATCGGGAATTTCTTTTACAACAATCGTTTTCTGCTCTTCTTTGGATAATTTGGCAAAATCAGCAAGTTCACGCAAAAGCGCCGGCGTGATCGAGATAGGTCCGTCTTTTGTCTTATCCGATGCAAGAATGGTGAAATGACGCTCAATGTAATCCGCGCCAAGCATAAGGGCAACTTTTGACGCCTTAATGCCATCACGGCTTACGAGTGTATGATCCGACCATCCGACTTCCTGCGTAAACTGCCGCAGCCAATTGATGCGATTTAAGTTTGCCATTGCAAGCGTGTTTGGATAGTTTGTAACACAGTGCAAAAGTGCAAATTTTTTATTTTTTTCTTTCAGCATCTCCGCGGTATCTTTGATCTCTTCATCAAACGTCGCCCCAGTGGAAACAATAAGCGTATCAAAATGATTCGACAGATCTGCAATCAGCGGCTTGCTTGCACAATCATAACTCGCCACCTTTGTAAATGTCTCGCCCTTCCATGGAAGCCGCGCTGCCAATGGCACGCGATTGCGGGAGAACACCGTCATCATTGGAATTGCACCGACCTTATTGACCTCGTCTACAAAAAACCGATAATCATCTTCGGTTAAATCCAAACCCGCAAGACGTTCACGTTCAGCGCTCGTAGGACGCTTAATGGTTTTGCGTACCCCGTTTGCTTCCACATGCCCTTCGTCAAACCGCTCACGAGGCGTGACGTCTTCGGAAAAGATAACCTGTCCTTTGATAATGTCTGCTCCATTTTCTTTTGCCGCATGGATCATATCACGCAAAAGAATCCTATCACCGTTATGATTCTGACAGACTTCTACAATAATTTTTGGCATACTAATTATTACTTATAAAATATATCTTTCAATGTAGTATAACTTACAAAGAGATACAAAAGTTACCCATAATAGCTACTTAGACGTATTTTTTAGTTATTGACATATTAAATTTTATATGTTATATTTAATCTAATCACGGATCGTTAAAAACCCGTTGAAGAGAAAAGAAAAGAAGATGCCAAAATGCAAAAAATGCGGCAATACCGGAATCATCAAAACAGGCAACAACGACCTGCCCTGTGACTGTCCCGCCGGCATAACCGTTTTTTCATTCAACCCCGCTGGTGTCGAGGGACCGGTAGTCAATGAACTCCTCAATGAACTCCAGCAGGAGACTGAAAAATTATTGGCACTTTTGACAGACCGTCAACCTGGACTCAGAAGCTGGAATGAGTTTTTGGGGGAACGATTGCAGAAGTTACACTTCCTCGCTTCTGATCTGGGGTTTGATGAATAATATCCCTTTTGCCATTCCCGACCTGGTCGGGAATGGCAAATTCGGTCTCGTCTGCCACAAAAAATTTTCTTATGTGAGCCATGAAGGGAAATGGCATCACTACAAAACCATTCCTGAATTGGGAATGGTTTTTTTATTATAACGCAAGCAGACGGGCCAACTCAAACAATAAAAATAAATTAGTTCTCAAGATTGTCGAGGGGCTCCATTATTACTTCCCCAAAAAATCCTTTACAAACATCTTTGCACAATACCGATTCCCGTCAAGCGTACCCCATTTCCCAAGAATCTGATCTTTTATTGCTGTACATGATGCCTTAATGCGCCCAACTTCTTTAAGGATCTCTTCAAGCGGCTGACCGCGATACATAATGCCGAGTCCAAGCTCCTCTACCGAACGATTATTAAAATAAATCTCCGGATCATCATGGCTGTCAAACTCCGGTACCACAAGAGGAGTTCCTGAAATCATTGAAATCCAAATAGAGCTCCAGCCCGCGCGTGCAAATTGCAAAACTATATTTTTATTGGGAATCACATGCGGTGACATCCGAATACTTCCGGGCACTGCCTCCGTATCATTGCTATAAAGTTTTAATCCAAGCCGTTTGGCATCCTGATACAATCGCTCTAACCCCGGAATACCGGTAATGGTCACAAATATGCCTTTGTCTATATCATCGTTATTTGCCTGCGGCGGCGGAGCAATGGGAGGAACAAGGATTTCATCTTGATAGCGTGATAACTTATCAACTGCTTCTCCGTCATCCTGAGCGCCAGCGAAGGATCCCATTCCCGATTTCTCTTGAGATGCTTCACTGCGTTCAGCATGACCAGAAAAAAGAGAGGTCCGCATATACGCAAACGTAGCAGGCCATGCCACGCAACGTATCTTTTGATTCCTCTCAACCCATTCGGCTGCCTTAACACCTTTTTTAAGAAGCTCATGATCAACCACAATTTCCGGAATATTCTGCGCGCGTTCCAAAATATCGGCAACATTTGCAAATGAAGTGTAGTATGCCGGCGCGATGTTATAACGAATGCGCGGCGAGCGGCTTAACTCCACTGCAATGCTCATCCTTGGCACTGATTGCGTTTCGCCGCTCATTGTCTCCACCTCAAACGGAAATGACAAATGCTGATACGCATGCAACGACACCTCGCGGTATGTGCTTGTCCACGCCGCAAGCGCTTCTTCATACATGCTATCTGCATAGAATACGCTTCGCAATAATTCGCCTAATATTTTATCAAGCAAGATTTCGCCGGGATATTTTTCTTCATGGTCTGCAAACTCTTCAAGCATAACGCGCTTTTGTTTCTCTCCATACACCCATGGAACAATAATCCCCATTCGCTCCTGTCCCGCCTTTTCAAGCTCATCATTAAACACAATTGCTAAATCTGTGGTACGCAAATAGGGACCCGTTCCGTAGGCAAAGTTGGTGACAATATAGGTATTTCGCTGATTACTTGACATATATTATAAGAAATGATAAAATAAAACTATTAAATTGGAGAGAACATTCGCATTTGAAAGGTGGTCTATGTCAGAAAAAATCGACCTGGTAGTTGTGGCGGTTTCTCAAAATGAATTACGGCTCATTCTTGATCTCGCATCCAGAGCAGTAAAACAAGAAGAGACTTATTTGCGAGCAAAGCAAATGCAGACTATGCCGAGAGAATCAATTTTTACTAAAGAATACATCCAACAACGTAAGACAGAAATTAATAGGTATTTTGAAGTTATTAATCGTCTGAAAGCGTTGTGTGGCATGCCTTTATAAAAAAGGGGGATCAAATGCCCGTATTAAGCAGCCCTTTATGGATTGATAATTTAGATGTTTGCACTAAACACCACCTTCACCTCCCCTGCCCGGAATGTCTGGTCACTCAAGACAAAGACATTCGCGTAGAATTAGTAAGAGATGATATTATATTCTTAAGTCGTAACAAACGTAAAACGCTCAAAGATCTTTTTCGTCCAGAGTACAAAGATTGGATGTATAATCGCATGATCAATTAAGAATTGCCGATGTTTCAATCATCATTGAAAGATATATCAGCCTCCCTCCCAAGCCCTTCTCATCCGAGAAGGGCTTTTACATTTCTCTTTTTTTTCGCATCAGCAACTCCGCAATCTCAAAATCAATCGGATGATCTATATCCACGGTCAAACGCTTTAAAAGATAAGGAATAACGCGATCCCCTATTACTGATTTTTTTTCTGTGACCGTGCGGGTACGCATAATGCCGATGTCTGCCGTAGTTTGATAGACTTTCGGCAATAGCTGACGCGGCATAGTATGAAAATCTTTCATGCCGTGAAGTTCGGCAAATGGCTTAACGTATTTCCCTTCCGGCTCCCACATTTTAAACGGAGGTTTAGCTGGCTCTTCCACGGAACGCACACTGTCCGCATCCAGATCAAGAGCTAACATTTCAATCGCCTCATCTATTTCTTCTGCCGTGCGAAGCGGTCCCGTGGGACGCAAATGCACAATAAAATTCGGCATAAAGCCATCATGCTCTTTGAACCATAAAAGCGCGTGTTCAAATACCGGCGTGTCCGGCGTAAGGTCTTGTGAAATTTCCGCAGGACGTAAAAAGGGCACTTCAGCGCCTGCCTTGCGAGCAACTTCCGCAATTTCCTCACTATCGGTAGATACCACCACGCGATCAATAAACCGCGATTTTTTTGCACTCTCAATGCTCCACACAATAAGCGGTTTTCCTCTGAGCAATTTTATATTTTTTTTGGGAATCCCCTTGGAGCCGCCTCGAGCAGGAATGAGAGCAAGGACTTGAAAATTGTTGTACAAATTTATTGTTCGAGCCTATCGAGAACTATTCCTTAAGGAAACTTCTCGACTTCATTTCATTGCGCTCAAAGGATAATTTATTATAATCTATGATACGTAACTCCTTTCACCTTCTTCACCTCATCGGCATCATACAGCGACCATGTGTCGAAAAAGAGAACAGGATTTTTTGCTTTTGCCAAAAGACCCCGAATATCAAGCGTCTCAAAATCAGGATGATTGTTCATGACCACCACGGCGTCAGCGTCCTTAAATCCCTGTTCTATCTTTTGCGCGTATTTCACTCCGTAGCATACGATATCTTCTTTTCGGGCAGCGCCGTCGTAGCCGTAAATATTCGTATATCCGGCATGCTGCAATTTTTTTGTCAGTATCACTGTTGTGGATCCGCGTACATCCGAAGTCACCGGCCTGCCTTTAAAGGCAAAACCAAGCAATGCAATTTTAGGATTTTTCACCCGTACTTTTTCTTTTTTTAAAAATGAAGTAACCGTGTGGGCAACCACATCAATCATCGCATCGCTTACGAGCCGCGCGTCCCGCGCGAGCAGCGGCTCATATCCTTTTTTCTTCGCGCTGTCGATAAAAATAAACGGGTCTTTCTCCAGACAATATCCGCCCACGCCCGGCGATGGCATTGGCACGCGGCTGCGTTCATAGCCGTAGTTTGCCGCCTCAATCACTTGCTTGGTATCAATCCCCCAAGCATGTGAAATGAGCGCGACTTCATTGGCAAAAGCAAAGCTGACATCGCGATACGTATTATTTACCAGCTTTACCATCTCGGCTGCCTCCAGCGAATCTACCAAAATCGTCGAGTTGGACATAAAATTAAATATGCTTGCCACCAGATCGCAGCTTATGCGATTGATTCCTCCGATCACCTGCGGAAGCCGGCGCAGCTCTTCCAAAGCTTTTCCCTCAATAGTGCGCTCCGGCGCAAACGCGATAAGAAAATCATCTCCCGCCTTCATGCCTGATTCTTTTTCCAAAATCGGAATCACGGAATTACGCGTAGTGCCCAGCGGCACCGTAGAGCGCAAAATTACCGTATCCCCGTGTTTTAATATCTTTCCAATAGTAGTTGCTGCACCTTCAAGATAATGAAGTCCGGGTTTATGATCGGCATCAAGCGGCGTTCCTACGGCGATAAAATATACATCGGCATTGTTCTCGCCTTCAAAATCATCCACCATACGAAAATTCTTATTAAGATGGTCTTTAAGCAGACGATCCAATCCCTGCTCATAGAAATGGGGTTTTGATTTTCTGATCGAATCCGCAACTGCTTTATTTGTATCAAATCCTTTTACTTTAAACCCGAGATCCGCAAGGGTAAGACCTAACGTAAGTCCCACGTATCCCAAGCCCGCAACCGCGATATGTTTAAAACGCACGTCGCTATGCTGAACTAAATCATAAAACGAAACCATGTCTATAATTGCGTGCTTGTCGTCCACGACAATTATTTTTTCCAAGCGATCCTTCGGCCACTTCCCCTCTTTGATCTTATTTAAAACCAGTGTTAATAAATCACCGCCTCGCTCCATTTGTTGGATCACCGAAGGATTTTTATTCATTGCCTTTGATATCGCCTGATCCACGGTAACGCCCGCGGCAAACGCGCGCCGGATATCACCATTGGTCACAATGCCAAGCAGTTTATGATTTGCATCAACCACCAGCGCAATACCGGGCGGAATATTTTTATGTTTTGATTTTATCAAAGACAGCCGTTCAAGAACGGTTTTGATTTTGTCAGTCGGACGCACGAACAGATTTGATAGTTTGTGTTGCATATAATCAACTTAGTGGCTAGTGGCTAAAAAAATATAATTTCAATATTGATTTATATTTTTTATACCTTTGCTCTTATCGAAAAATAAAGCGTCATATCTCTCCCGTATCCATTATCCAATTTATCTAACGAGTAACACACGGGCTCGATCACCCAATAATGCAGCCAGTCAAAGATATGCTCAATCCATTTGGGCGCGCCAAGCCCTCGCTGGAAAAAATAGGCATAATATCCGACAACTCCCATGAATCCGTTCGTGGGAATTAATTCTATCTGACTAAACCCCGCTTTCGTAAATAAATAGTGTAGCGCGTATTCCGTGTAACGATAAAAATCCCATGGCGGCTGATGCTGGCGGCGGATGTGCGGGGCAATGGCGAAAACCTCTCCGCCCGGTTTTAATACGCGCCGAAACTCTCTTACCACGGTTTCGGGCTCGGAAATATGCTCCATGATATACTTCGTGGTCACGATAATATCAAATGATGCATCCGGAAACGGCAATTGATGGCGCGGTTTGTTTAGATTTTTTTCATCAATAAACGCATCATCTTTGTAATCAATCGCCGTATAATCGCACTCGTTATAAAACTTTTCGCGATAAAAATCCGCACGCTCGCCCGAAAGATCCCATGACGCATATATATTGAGAAGCTTCTTGCCGGGACGCGCCGCCACATGCGCCTGATAATTAATATCAAAGAATCCGCGATAGATCGGATTTATTTTTCGCGCTTTCGGCACGTGCATAAAAAATTCTTTTTCCAATACTTCGCGGGGTTGAATCATGTTAACATATTGTTCGAGCCTGTCGAGAACTATTCATTAAAAAAGAAACTTCTCGACTTTGTTCCGAAACGGAACTACGCTCGAAGAATAATTATTACAATGCATGATCTTGGTGCGCCTGATTCAAGCGCTCTTCCGTACCGCAGTCAATCCAGTAACCGTCATGCGTAAATACATTGAGATTCCCTTCTGCGGCAAGCTGGGGAAATATATCTTTCTCCATCATAAACGATTCAGCCGTAATAGAAGAAAAGATATCCGGACGTAGAAGATAAAAACCCGCATTGATATAGCCGCTCCGTTTTTCAATTGGTTTTTCCAAAAATGTTGCTACTTTTCCGTTGGCAATTTCAAGCAATCCGTATGACCGCGCATCTTCCTGATGCGCACCCACAATCGCATTGGGCGCTCCTGATGCAAATTTACCCACATTAATATCACTCAAGGTATCACCGTTCACGACGAGAAACGGATCCTTTAAATCTTTACTTGCAAAACGAATGCCGCCGCCGGTTCCCAGCGGTGTCGGTTCAACCATATATTCAAATTTTCCGGGCCAACGATGTTCGCAAAACTCAATAATCTGGTCCGCCTTGTGGTGCAAGCTCAAGCGAATATCACTCATGCCGTGCGATAGCAAAAAATCAATCTGCCGCTCCAGAATAGCCTTCCCTGCCACTTCCACCAATGGCTTTGGCTTCCCTCCTGAAATATGCGCCAGTCGCGTCCCGAATCCTCCTGCGAGAATAATAGCTTTCATAATGAGTATAACATAAAAAAAATAGCTCTTGTTTCTTAAAAAAAGGTCTCGCTTGGCGAGACCTTTTACCTGCTACACAACGAGGGCGCCATTCACGAGATCATCACGAATCGCCTTAAGACAATCCTCAAATGAACCGACAATAAGCCGTCCGCCATACTCCGTCATGCCGCACTGCATCATGAGATTAATAATAGTACCGAAATCATTAACCAGTACGTAATGCTGACTATCTACATATATACCCAGTGATGAATGAAAAAATGCGAGTTCGCGATCCATCATGCGCTGATTATATGAACGCGAATTCTGAATATATCCATATGACGGTTTCCCCAGTGCATTCCCAAACCCCAGCTCATATGCTGTTCCATCGTCCATCAGTGCCCCGCGGAATGGATTGCAGTTGGCGACCACAATATTACATGCACGAATTTGATTCACATCACCGCGATATATCCTCATTGCTGTCCCATAAGATGAATCACTCGTATCAACATTATTGTCCATCGGATGCAAACCAATGAATCCATATTGCCTGCAAAGCCTGCGTTGAGTTTCAGCGTACTCCACCGCGTCAATTAAAAAAACTTCTGGTCCTGCGAGATACAATTTGGGGCACTGTTTCGATTCCACGAGTTTTTCTCCTGTGTGTGGTTCTTATAAAAGAACATCAATACCACCCTACCCCATGCGCTTCAAATGATAAAGTCCCACGGCTCCTCCATATTTCGTATTCTGCTCGATAGGCACCATATGCGTTTCAAGCCAATTAATATGCGTCAGAATTTTTTTTATGTCAGTCTGGAGTCCTGAATCACGCGCCACATTGGGCAAGCGCCGTTCAAAATCATTAATGCATTTTATGCCATGTGCCCATTCGTGCTCAACGGTTTTCCAGCTTAATTTCATTTTAAGTTTTTTTGCAAAATCCTGAAATTCAATTGGCGTTAAAAAATGAATATCTGCCAATGTTATTTTTGCGTCAAAAAAATTTTTAAGCATAAGGAGCATATAGCCGCGTGGATTGACCCAGTTAGGACATGTCACGATCAATGATCCTTGGGGCTTAAGCATTTTTTTAAGCTGCTTCAAAACATGAAGCGGATCATCCGTGTGCTCAATGGTGCCTAGTGTAGTAATCACATCAAACTTGCCCTTGATACGAGCTATATCATCGCAAATAAATTCAAGGTTAGGGAGTTTATATGTCTTTCTGGCAACCGCAATCGCTTCCTCCGAATAGTCCACCCCAATAACGCGTTTTGCGCCCTTTTTGGCAATCAAATAGGGCAATTCGCCCGTACCACAACCCGCATCAAGAACAACTTTTCCTTTCCAAGATATTTCTTTTACTACTTCCGCTTTCGCCGGAGGCACTTTATCGCCGGAAAGCAAAATTGACGTATAATGCTTGCGTTCCCCTTTTTTATATACACTGTTATAAAATGATGTGAGTTCTTTATTCTGCATTTGTATAGTATAAACTATAATCAGACATATTTGCAATCAGCTATCCTAATACATAGTGTCATATTGCGCACACGGATAAGCTCTATATATTTAAAATAAACTGCACGGCTTCCATAATATCTCTAGCATGAAGATTGGCACGATTTCCTTCAACACGGTCGCCTCCTGCATGTCCTGTTTGTACGAGAATGGTCTTGCATCCTGCTTTTTGACCTGCCTGTATGTCACTCCACTTGTCACCCACCATATATGATTGGGCAAGATTAATTGAATGACGGACACTCGCACGCAATAGCATACCTATTTCCGGCTTACGACAGTCACAGATCATTTTATATTTTTCATGAGCTGCTTCAGGATGATGAGCGCACCAGTAAATAGCATCCACGCGAGCTCCGCTCTCTTTTGCCAATTCCTCCTCCATCGCGCGATGAAATTCATGCATCGCATCTTCTCCGTATATTCCCCGGGCAATTCCCGCCTGATTGGTCACGATAATCACCATAAAATCATTATCATTCAAAAGCCGGATCGCTTTTGCAGCACCGGCAATCAGCCGCATCTGGTCTCTTCCATGCGCATAATGAGGCGGTTCCTGCGTAATGACGCCGTCGCGGTCAAGAAATACTGCTTTTCTTTTTATAGTATTGTCTGACTGCATAGGTATAGCGTTAAATTCTCCCCTCATACCTCACCAAATAAACTCCGCTCCACCAAATCACATATAATATGCCCCATCGTGATATGGGTTTCCTGAATCCGTTGCGTATCGTCAGACGGTACAATGAGTGCGAGATCAACATTATTTTTTAATGATCCGCCTCCTCTTCCCGTCATTCCGATTACGCGAATACCCCTGTTTCTCGCAACCTCTGTAGCGCGCAGAATATTGGACGAATTTCCGCTTGTACTGATAGCCAGCAACACATCAGCGTTATGATTCGCAAATGCTTCGACCTTACGGGCGAATACGACATCATAATGATAATCATTACCCAGCGCAGTCAGGATCGACGTGTTGGTGGTAAGCGCAATGGCAGGTAGCGCTTTGCGTTCCATTTTAAAACGCCCCACCAGTTCTGCGGCAATATGCTGGGCATCTGCCGCACTCCCGCCGTTTCCGATAAGAAGAAGCTTCCCGCCCCGCCGGTATGAATCAATAATCATCTCCGCTGCTTCTACTATTTTATCTGCCAAGAGTTCCGCGGTTTTTTGTTTGACGCTCGCGCTCTCATTGAGTTGATCTATGACAATTTGCCTCATATAATTTTTTAATTACTTGTGTATTACGAAACTTATTCTCTCTTATTGTCATTGCGAGCGTGGCGAAGCAATCTCAACCTTAGAAATAAAGATTGCTTCGTCAGAAGCCTCCTCGCAATAACACTATTCGAGGCGTTTCGTAATGCATAAATTAATTAATTTATACCTCTTGTCCGGACGCATACACGACCTGTGTGCCGCTGTTTTCAAATGCAAAAGGAATAAAAACAAATTCCTTGAATCGCTCCTTAATTTTCTGCTGAATTTCGGGGGATGCAACCAGCAGTAAAAACCCGCCGCCGCCCGCACCCAATAATTTACCCCCGTACGCACCGACACGAAGCGCATCTTCATACATCCTGTCAATAATAGGATTCGTTATACGCGAAGAAAGCGTCCGCTTCAACTGCCAGCTTTCATTCAATAACGTTCCAAAATCTTTAAAACGATCCTGTTTGCTTGTGAGCATCTTGATTGATTCATCAACCATCTCCCGCATAGCCGACAGCTCTTTGTCTTTATTCGGCGTGTTTTTAATCTGCTCTGCCGCAATATCTGACGCGATTCGAGATTGCCCCGTATAGATCATCATGCAATGACTACTTAACCGATCTATCTTTTGCTGGGAAATGGGTATCGAGGATACCATGATCTTGCCGTCTTTTCCAAACTCAATTTTATTGAGACCCCCGAACGCGGCGGCAACCTGATCTTGCGATCCGACATTTTCTTTTACCCGTTCCTGTTCAATATGTATCGCCTGCTCCGCCAGCTGCTGTTTTGAAACAGTCTTGCCTGACAGTGCATGGAGCGCATGAAGAAAACCGACCGTGAATGATGAGCTTGATCCCAAACCAATCATAGCCGGAAGATCGGCATTATGCTGCATTTCTATCGGCGTATCGGCAAAGTTAAGATAATTCAGGCATTCGCGCACCGAAGGATGCTTGATATCCGCAAGCGACATTGCCTCTTCCTGATTTGTATAACGAATCCGATACTTATAAGAAAATAAAGGCGGCAGATGCCTGACCGTGATGTAGCAATATTTATTGATTGAACTGCTCAATACCGCACCGCCATGCTTACGGTACCACACCGGATAATCAGTTCCTCCGCCGAAAAATGAAATACGAAATGGAGTTCTTGTAATAAGCATAAGCTAATAAAACTTATATACTTCACCATATCTTACTCTTCGAGTCATTCGACAAGCTCGAACAATTATACCCAAACGCGCAAATCCTAACTAAATCCCCCGTCAGCCCATGACAGATCAAGTTCTTTTCTTTTTTTCTGTTTGTTGAGCGGTTTGAGGCGTGTGATAAATTTTTCACCCAAAACATGGCTCGCCACTGACCGTGATCCTTCTTTGATTTTCCGTCTGCTTCGATGTATAAAACTGTTTTTCTGGAGCAATCTCCACTTGGCGTAAAAAAGCGGCGAGCAATATTCTTTCACAAGACGGACTTGATCCCGCTCGTTCTCGATCCTATTGCGATAGGATATGGTTCCCGTATGCCGCAGATTATTAAATGTATTGATGCGGCAAAATTTTACCGTTCCTCCCTTGCTGATAAACTCAAGTACAAGCGCAATGTCGCATCTCACTCTCATCGGAAAAAGAATTGCAAGTCTTGCAAGCGATGCTCTGCGGATAAAATGCCCCACACCGGCGGCGCCTACATACGTAAATACGTCTTCTGTCCGTTTCCCGAAGTTAACACCCGGAGGCGCATACCAGCTTCGGATATAGCCGTCCTGCTCTTCTTTTGTTCCTCCCGTCAGCAGCAAATCAATCTCCGCATGATCCTCCATAACCCGTATCGCTTGTTCAATCCCCTCGGAATGAAATATATCATCATCCGATATTTCTTTTATATATTTTCCCGATGCAAGAAGATATCCTTTGTTATGCGCATGAGGACTGCTCACATCCCGTTCAGAGACAAATATATCCACAATATCACGGTATTTCTCAACAACTTCTCTCGTCGCATCCGTGGAAAGACCGTCAATAACGATTAATTCATCGTCCGGACCTTTGAGCCCGCGGCAGCGTTCCAACGCGCTTGAAAGAAATTGAGCGCGGTTCATCGTGGGCAAAATAAAAGAAACGCGTTTTTTCGCACATGAGTCAAAGCTAAACGGCACCGCAGTTTTTATATCAGTCCTGTTCATAAAAATGGGAAATGCTATAAAACTGTGGAAAATGCTCAAAATATGTCATTGCGACAAACATGCCGCCACGAAGCAATCTCAATCTTGCGATATAGATTGCTTGCGCAACGCTTCGCAATGACGCCATTAGGCGTATGTTCCTGCAGCCTCGCTAGAGAGAAAGTACATTCGCATTATACCACTCAATCGTGGCTTTAATTCCCTCATCAAGCGAAATTTTTGGAGCCCAGCCCAATACCTCTTTTGCTTTTGTGCAGTCAAGGTAGAGTTTTGTTTTTATAGTCGGCTTTGACGTATCATATTCGATATTTAAATTCTTGCCCGAATGGCTGATAATCTTGGCAACCAAATCGCGTATGGGAATTGAACTTCCATATCCGACATTAAAAATTTCATACGAGGTGTGCTGTGCTTCAAGCGCACGTTCCACAAAAGATACAAGATCAGAAACATAGAGCAAATCCCTCTCTTCCGTCCCATCTCCCCAAACGGTAATGACGCTATTTTGTGCGGTCATCACTTTGGTAAGCGTTGCGCCAAATACATGCGACCGCTCTAAATCATATTTATCATACGCGCCGTAGATGTTTGAATGCCGGATCACCGTATACTGGGTTTTACTTATGCGCGAATAAAATTCACACATTTTTTCAATATAAACTTTTGTCCATCCCACTCCGAAATAACTGCGAAAAATTTCCTGATTTGCATCAAAATCTGTTTCTCGCACGCCTATATCGCCCGGCTGATACATGACACTGCAGCTAAAAAACACCACGCGCTTGACTCCATGTTCAAACGCCGAACGAAAAATAAGAGAATTCATCACGGCGTTATCCGTGACATGAAAATACGGCTTGCTCAAAATCTCTTTTGCCCCTGACGTAGTAGCCGCCGCTTGTATGATCATATCCATACCCATAACCACCCGGTCTACATCTTCCTTTTTTGTGAGATCGGCCTGCACAAAGGTTACGCCTGAATATGGCGCGGGTTCTGAATTGTGATACACGCCGTATACATCAAACGCATCAGAGTGCGCAAAATATTCCAGCATATTTCTGCCGATAAATCCCGTGGCTCCGGTAACCAATAATTTTGTTTTTTCTGTATCCATTAATTACATCCCTACGCCTTAAATACATTAAATCGGTTATTGATCTGAGCCGCATGTTCTTTATACCACGCAATCGTCTGCTTAATCCCCTCTTCCAGAGAAACCATTGGCGTAAATCCCAGACTGCGTGCGCGGTCAATATCCATAAGCCGCTTTTTATCACCTGCCGGTTTGGACGTGTCCCATGCAATCTCCGGTCTCTTGTCCATATTACATACTACCATCTCAACGATTTCCTTAATTGAGCATCCGATACCGCTTCCCAGATTCACCGGCCGCGTCTCGCCTTTCTCCACCACGAGCATCATGCCCCGTGCCACATCTTGCGAAAAAATAAAATCCCGTACTGGCGATCCGTCGCCCCATACGGAAAACGGATTTTCACCGCTCAATGCTCGTGAAATAAGCGCAGGAATCACCATCGCGTTATCAGGATCAAAATTGTCATACGGGCCGTATACATTCGCGGGCCGCACAATAGAGATATTTTTCAGCCCGTACTCAATCCCATACGCTTCAGCCTGAAGCTCCCCCATGCGCTTTGCCCATCCGGCAAATTTATCATTTTCTGACGGAAACGATTTCCAGACATCATCTTCATGAAAAACTTCCGCAGGAGTGTACACCCCGATCGTACTGGTATAGAGAAACCATTGAACGCGGGCCTGACGCGCCGCTTCCATCATATTCGTATTAAAAAGTATTGTCGGAACAAAAAAACTTGCGGGCTTCTCCTTTGTCATTTTTGGAGAACCCTTGATGCCGGCAAGATGAAATACAAACTCCATTCCCTTGCATACTTCCACGCAATTATCGAATCGTGTAAGATCAAGGCGCATAAATTCCGCACGCGGATCAACGCGTGAAGGGTCGTCAAGAGACACCACGCGCACGACAGCTCCCGCATCAATAAGCATCTCAACCAGCGGTCTTCCGATAAGTCCCGTGCCGCCGGTCACTAATATCTTTTTATTGCTATAAAAATTATTATTCATGGTAAGATAATGATTAACGTACATCTTAAAACCCTGTTGTACCCTCTCGGGTATGCACTGCTGTTGTCATTGCGAGGAACAGCAGTGACGAAGCAATCTCTACATCAGAAATAGAGATTACTTCGTCGGAAACCTCCTCGCAATGAGAGGGGTATGTTTTGTAATTCAAAATAATTAAACTTGTTCCCGCGCAACATCGCGCCGACAATGATCGAGAAGATACGATATACTCTCTTTAAACGTATACCGAGGGGTCCAGCCTGTTTCGTTTTTAAATTTCGTGACATCGGGTATCTGGAGCGTCACATCCGCGGGCCGCAGGAGCGAAGAATCAAGACGTGAAGGAATCGGACATGTGGCAATTTTTTTAAGCATATCGAGAAACTCCCCCACCGATATCACGGTATTGCCTCCTATATTGTACGCCTCCCCGGGGCGGCATTTTTCTGCAGCAATCCAGTAAGACTCCATCGCATCGCGCACATCTATCAGCGTACGCACGGAATCAAGATTCCCGTGAAGAAGTTCCTGCTGCTTCCCCGCTTCAATGCGCGCAACCTGCCTTGCAAATGCAGTCGCAAAAAGATCATCCCGCCGCGGATTCAAATAGGCGAACATGCGCGTGCGGATAATTTTCATCCCGTAGCTTCTGAAATAGGTAAACCCGAGAAGATCCTGCGTAGTTTTTGAAACCGCATACGGACTCGAGGGATTCAACGGACATGTTTCCTTGATAGGCACATTCTCCGGATCTACCTGCCCGTATACTTCCGATGTGCTGCATATCTGAATGACCGGATCAATGTTGAGCAACCGTACCGCTTCAAGGAGATGAGCGGTTCCGCGAATATTATTTTCTAGCACCGCGAGAGGGGTAATAAAAGATGCCCGCACGTTGGCGTGAGATGCAAGATGAAAAATTACGTCGGGCCGGACGCGCTGCAGTACAGAGAACGTCGCGCTCAAATCATTGAGATCGCATTCATGCAATGTAATACGATCACGCGACTCATCAACATTTTTTTGAGAACTCGTACTGTGCCAACGGGTTATACCGTTGACCTGCGTATCCGGATGATGTTCTACAATATAATCAGCCAGGTAACTCCCGCCTGATCCCGTAATTCCCGTAATAAGCGCCGTCCGAAACTGTACCATAATTGAAATTTTAAATTATTTAATCCAGTTAGTCAACGCATGGAAAAAATTGACATTTTTAAAATAATTCTGTATTATTTTATTCAGTTTTCCCAAAGTGCACTTTTACAGGAAAAGGTACAAAATGACTGACTATCTATTATTTGCAGAAGAACTCGCTCTTGAGGCAGGATCTATGATTAAAAAAATTTCTGCCTGAATATGGCAAAATCATTGTATGCGCGTGGCGATCTAAATATAATTTAATAATATTCAGCGGATGAGGTGAGATATGAGCGATCTGATTGCTCCTCGATTGATTGGTCAGAAACAGATACTCAACAAGTATGGCAAAGTTATTCTCGAAAGGGAGTTTATTCTTCCCAATGAGACGACGGTGGAGTATGTAGTCTGGGGCGTGACAGTGACTCCGTCAATAGTGTTTCCCATAATTGAGACGCCGGAAGATATTACAGTGATCGCGGTGCATCAATTTCGCTACGGCGCAAATGAGTTTGTACTCGAGGTACCCGGGGGATGCCCACAACCAGGTCAATCGCCCGAAGAAGTTGCTTCCAGAGAACTTTTTGAAGAAACCGGATATGCGGCGGACCAAATGATCCGGCTTGGCACTGCGTCTTTGTGGTTTGAGCCGGCGGTTAGCATTACAAATTATATCCCCTTTCTTGCTCGGGGTTGTAAGAAAGTGGCGGATCCCAAACCTGAACAAGATGAGGTGCTTGAGGTACGCTTGATTCCTATGGATACGTGGCTGGGCATGATCAAGAACGGTCAGATTCACGACAGTAAAACAATCGCGGTAACGATGTTGGCACTTCTCTTTCTCGCATAACGTATATGGACGGCTGATCTTTTTGATCAGCCGCTTTTTTAAATTATTTTTGTTACCGGAGTAATGATTGAGATGTTATATTTTTATAAAAGGAAGAGAGACGGCACACAAATCATCTTAGAAATTTTTGACTTTTCGGCGGTTTTTCCGTAGTATTAAAATTGCATTAACAGTAATATATTATTTTCATAATGAAAAAGTCTTATCCGCTTGCCGATAGCGTTATTGATTCAAACGATACCGAGCAACTGATCGAATGGCTTAAAGATCATCCTCGCCTCACGAAGGATAAATTGACGTCGGAATTTGAGCGTCAATGGGCAAAATGGGTCGGCACAAAGTATGCAGTATTTTGCAATTCAGGATCTTCCGCCAATTTATTGATGGCATATGCCGCGCTTATATCAGGCAAGCTTAACAATAAAAAAATAATTGTACCAAGCGTGGGCTGGGTTACCACCATAGCTCCTTTTATGCAGTTTGGATTTGAGCCCATTATGTGCGGCGCGGATAAGGATAATTTCGGACTTAATCTCGAGCATCTGGAGAATCTGGTTAAAGAATACAAACCCGCTGCGGTTATTATGGTGCAGGTGCTGGGCGTGCCGTCTGATATGGACGCACTGAAGAGACTGCAGAAAAAATACAAATTCATGCTCATGGAAGATGCATGCGCCGCCCTTGGTTCTGCATACGGAAAAAAGAAGGTCGGGTCTTTCTCGGATATGTCTTCTTTTTCTTTTTATTTCGGACATCAACTGTCAACGATTGAGGGAGGTATGGTAAATACGAATGACAAAAAGTTCTATGATCTTTTGCTGATGCTTCGCAGTCATGGCTGGGGCAAGGATTTGGATGAGACAACGCGCCGCGGACTTATGCGCAAATATCGCGTGGATGATTTTCATAAGCCATTTACATTTTTTGTTCCCGGATTTAATGTGCGCTCGACCGATCTCAATGCTTTCTTGGGTTTGGGACAAATGAAAAAAGCCGATAAGATTTCGGCAATACGCCGGCGTAATCATGAAATTTATTCACAGAATTTGGCGCATGTAGAATTTCAGAAATGGAGCAAAAAGGCAGTGCCCTGCAGTATATCGTTCGGCGCGCTTGCGCGCGACATCAAGCATCGCATTCAAATTGTGAAAGCGCTTAATGCGCACCATATTGAAACGAGACTTTTTTCCGCCGGAAATCTCGGATTGCATCCGTTTTGGTATAATCAATACGGTAAATTTCATGATCCAGTATCAGATAAAGTGCATGAGTGCGGATTTTTTCTTCCTAATAATGAATCGCTTGAGGAAAGGGATATTCGCTTCATCTGCGATGTGGTAAATAAGGTAGGATAAAGAGACCGCAACCCCTCACCCCCAGTGTCATTGCGAGGAGGTTTCCGACAAAACAATCTCTATCTCGGAATATTAGATTGATTCGTCGCTCCTGCTCCTCGCAATGACAGGAATTTTAATAGGAGTTGTGAGGGGTTACAATAAACCCACTGCGTAATGAAAAAAATTCTTATTACAGGAGTAAAAAGCGGAATTGGGAAATATCTCCATGAGAATCTGGGCGGGTATGGAGTCACAAGAGAAAACAGAGAAATGGTTATTTCATCGTCCAAACAGTTCGATGTGATCATCCATTGTGCGTATAATGCAATGCGCGACGTGGATTCTGAAAATTTATATTCCTATGTTTCCGATAATATCCTGCTGACTGAAAGATTACTTGCCATACCGCACAAAAAATTTATCTTTTTCTCAACCGTTGATGTTTATCCTCGTAGTGAGGACACCCATCGGGAGGATGAAATTATTTCGATGCAAGAAATGAAGGGGACATACGCAACGACCAAGTTAATTTCCAAATCTCTAATAAGAAATAGGGCAAAAAATTTTCTCATTATGCGTCCCACCGGTCTTTTGGGAACATACGCGAAAAAAGGAAGTTTAATGAAAATGATCTCCGATAAAGCGCCTGTCATTACGTTGACTGGAGATTCTCAAATCAATTGCATCATGTATGCCGACGTTCTCGCTTTTCTCCAAGTCGCAATAAAAAAAGATCTGAAAGGAATATATAATCTCGCCTCAAAGGGCAATATCACGCCCAAGGAAGTTGCTGTATTAACAAAAAAAAATATTTCTTACGGAACATTTGAATACGCAGTCGGCAAGTATGATGTATCTAAAGCGATTCGCGCATCAACGGCATTTAATAAGTCGTCAGCGCAGGTGATTCGCGCATATATAACACAACATAAATCCCTATGAATATTCTTGTCACCGGCGGAGCCGGATATATCGGATCATTATTAGTTCCCGCACTTCTCGCCAAAGGTCACGGCGTGACTGTTATTGATAATTTTTTTTATAACCAGACTTCGTTGCTTGATTGCTGTAATAATCCGGATCTTGCAATCGTGCGAGGCGATGCGCGCGACAGGAATCTTGTCGCAGGGCATCTCAAGAATAAAGACGTGATTATTCCGCTCGCGTGCCTGACGGGTGCGCCTATTTGCGACCGCTTTCCGGAGGAAGCCGTTTCAATCAACCGCGATGCAGTGAAGATGATTCTTGAGCTGCGTGAACCTTATCAAAAAATAATTTATCCGAATACGAACAGCGGATATGGCGTGGGGCAAGAGGGTGCTTATTGCACCGAAGAATCGCCACTACGTCCGATCTCAACGTACGGAAAAGTAAAGACAGAAGCGGAGCAAGCAGTGCGCGCGACAGGAAACAGCATCGTGTTCCGTCTTGCTACGGTATGCGGAGTCAGTCCGCGGATGCGCCTCGATCTGCTGGTAAATGACTTTGTGTATCGTGCAGTCACCGATCGGTTTATCATTCTTTTTGAGGCAGATTTTAAAAGAAATTATATTCACGTGCGCGATGTTGTCGCCGCCTTTATTCATGCAATAGAAAATTTTGATCGTATGAAAAATGAGGTATATAACATCGGCATGAGCGACGCGAATCTAAGCAAGCGGGAATTATGCGAGGAAATTAAAAAACAAATTCCTGCATTTTATTTTGTGGAAGCAAAGGTGGGAGAGGATCCGGACAAGCGGAACTATATCGTGAGCAACGAAAAAATCGAGAATACGGGATTCAAACCAGCCGTATCCTTGCAGGCCGCAATTGCCGAACTGATAAAAGGATACCAGATACTGCGGCGTAATCAATATTCAAATATATGAAAGATGCTCAAAGGCACACCAAATCTCTTAATCTGGCGCTTTATAAAACTGTCTATCTGATCCGGGCGGCCGAAGAAGCCATTCGCGCTCATTACGGAGAAGATGAGATGAAGACTCCCATGCATCTTGGTATTGGCGCAGAAGCGATTGCGGCAGGAGTTATTCATGCGCTGGGAGAGAAAGGACAGATTCTCGGCTCATACCGAAGCCATGCGATGTATCTTGCAAAGACACAGGAGACGGATAAGTTCTTTGCGGAACTCTACGGAAAAGCAACAGGCGTTGCGAAGGGCAAGGCAGGATCAATGCATCTTTCATCGCCGAGTCACGGATACCTTGGTTCATCGGCAGTGGTTGCCACTCCTATTCCCGTTGCAACAGGCGTTGCGTTTGTAAATAAACAAAAGAAGAATAAAAAAATCACGGCTGTATTTTTTGGAGACGGCGCAATTGATGAAGGCGTATTTTGGGAAAGCATAAATCTGGCATGCGCGATGTTGCTGCCGGTTATTTTCGTATGCGAAGATAACCGGCTGGCAATTCATGTGCCGCCGGAAATACGCCATGGATACAAGTCCGTGAACGATATTGTCGCGCGATTTAACTGCAATGTTTTCAATGACGAATCAGCCACTGACGCGGAGCGCATTTATCATCTTACCAAAGAAGCTATTGATGCGATTCATACAACCGGCAAACCGGCATTTATGCATCTGTCTTACTACCGCTATCTGGAGCATGTGGGTATTAACGAAGATTTCAGCGCGGGGTATCGCCCACGAACCGAATTTGAAAAATGGCTGCACAAAGATCCGATCAAGATTCAGCGTGCAAAGCTTCTTGAAATGGGCATAGCGGAGAAACGCATTGTGGCAGTTGAACATACAATCGACGACAAGATTGCATTAAGCATTGAACGCGCCCGTAAGGCCCCATTTCCCAAAGCAAAAGAAATTTATGACGACATCTATGCCTAAGAAATCACGGATCATAACATATCGCGAAGCGATCAACGAAGCACTGCATCAGGAAATGGCAGCTGATCCGCGGATTTTTGTGTATGGTCTTGATGTCGCGGATCACAAAAAAACATTCGGGAGCGGCGAGGGCTTGCTTGAGCGTTTTGGCAATGATCGTTATTTCAGCACGCCATTGTCCGAAGACGCGCTCATGGGATTTGGTCTTGGTGCGGCATTAAACGGCATGAAGCCGGTATTTGTCCATATCCGCATTGATTTTCTTTTGCTTGCGGTAAACCAGCTGATCAATATGGTTTCTGCATACCGATACGGAACCGGAGGCGCATGCAAGGTACCGATCGTGATACGCGCCATCATCGGAAGAGGATGGGGACAGGGGTTTCAGCATAGCAAGACACTCCATGCGTTATTTGCCCATATTCCGGGTCTGAAAGTGATAATGCCGACAACGCCCTACGACGCCAAAGGTCTTCTTGTTGCCGCGCTACGTGACGAAAATCCGGTATTAATTTTGGAGCACCGATGGCTTTACTGGTCCGAAGGCGAAGTGCCCGAAGAATCGTATGTGATTCCCATCGGGGAATCGAACGTACTGCGCAAAGGAACTCATTGCACGATTGTAGCGACAAGCTGGATGAACGTGGAGGCAATACGAGCAGCCGAGATTCTTGCCAAACGCAATATCCATCTTGAGATCATTGATCCGCGCAGCATTTGGCCGCTTGATGATAGCCGTATTATTGCGTCAGTGAAAAAAACTGGACATTGTATTGTTGCAGATTACGACTGGATACCGTATGGATTTGGCGCTGAAATTTCTGCGCGGGTATCAGAGAAATGTTTTGGAAAACTGAAAAAACCTGTCACGCGCCTCGGATTTGCCCATACGCCTTGCCCCACGACGCGGGTGCTGGAGGATGAATTTTATCCGACTGCGATCACGATTATTCGTGCGGTAGAAAAAAATCTTAATCTTCAAAAAGGCGATGTGTCCCGCGAATCGTTTTATAATTACGAAAACAAGTTTAAGGGACCATTTTAAGAGTTTAGTGAATACTAGGCCTGTTGTTTTATAATTTTTTGCTACAATTAAAAAAAGCGCGGTCTGGATTATTTCAATCAGCCGCCCTTATACGCTATTTGAGAAAGAGAAGCGCCAACATGGTAACACTTGATACAAAAAAAATTCCCCGCTCTCCGGGTGTATATCTTTTCCGCAATGGACACGATATTCTCTACGTGGGCAAGGCAAATGATTTGAGAGCTCGCCTTTCTTCTTATTTCCGCAGCCGCGTCAGTGAAAAAGTTTATACACTGCGCCAAGTTTCCACTTCAGTGGAGGTTATTGTGCTTGCATCGGAAATCGAGGCGCTTATCAAAGAAGCGGAACTTATCAAACGCCATGTTCCCAAATTCAATGTGCTTATGAGGGATGACAAAAATTATGCCTATGTCGCAATTAGCAATGAACCCTTTCCTCATATATTCGTCACGCATCAACCCGGCGCTCGCACCGACAAACGCAAAAATCAATCGGGTCTTATTTTTATAGGACCCTATACGAGCAGCGCATCGCTTAAAATAACGCTAAAACTATTGCGAAAACTTTTTGCGTATTGCACCTGCCGCGCGCCGCATACGCGCAAGTGCCTTAATGCCGAACTTGGACTTTGCCCGGGATATTGCTGCATGGATCATACACTCAAAGAAAACCAAGAATCTCTGCAAAAGCAATATCGCGGTCATATTGATGCTATCGTCGCCGTTCTGACCGGAAGAGGCAAACGCATTATGCAAGATATTAAAAAACGCATGCGTACGGCAATCGCGGCACAAAACTTTGAGCAAGCCGCTATCTTGCGTGATCAAGCTTTCGGCATTGAAGACGTGCTTGCCCATCGCCTGCATATTACCAAAACCGAAACAAAGAAAAAAAATTATCTCAACATCTGGAGAAACACCGAAAAAAATATTAGTATGGCGCTAGGAATCGCAATTCCCATATCCCGCGTGGAAGGATATGATATTTCTCATGTGTCCGGATCAAATTCGACAGGATCCATGGTCGTGTTTACTGATGGAGTATCTGACCGCGATAACTATCGCATGTTTAAAATCAAAACAGTGCAAGGTATTAACGATGTGGATATGCTCAAAGAAGTAATCCGAAGGCGCATCCGCCATGCTGAATGGCGATTTCCTGACCTTATGGTCATTGACGGAGGAAAACCTCAGCTCAATGCCGTTATGTCTGTCATACGTCGTGACGCACCCATACTCGCATCACGCGTTGTAGCGCTTGCAAAGCGCGTTGAAGAGCTTTATTCGCCGGATAAAAAAACGACTATTCGCCTCGACTCGCTTCCTCCGGAAACAGGATTCTTCTTTCAGCGCATTCGCGATGAATCTCATCGTTTCGCAAAACGATATCATCATAAATTGAGGGAAATTTCTTACCGCCCTAATCTCGAAACCGGACGGGCGACGCATGAGTCGCTGAACCCTCACGGCGCTTAATAAAATAGATACTATGAGGACTTACCGCGTTTGGTGATACTAATAGCCTTACACATGTCATTGCGAGGAGGGTTTCTGGCGAAGCAATCTAATCTCGAGGTTGAGATTACTTCGCTTGCACTCGCAATGATACCAAACGCGTAAGTCCTCACTATAATGAAACAAACTATTAAAATAAAAGCGGAGCGCCGCAGTGTGAGAAAAAAACGCCGTAAATTTCCGATCAGCAGAAAAAGTGTTTTTCTTATTTCTCGTCTGCGCGCAAAAAGCTGAACGTGCCGGCAGAATTAACATGTTATTTCTTTTTTGATATATAATACATTCATCTGATCTTTGATATCATTACTATCCGCCTTACCATTAAGGCATAAAAATAACAGAGGGATATCATGCTGCTACGCAAACGTATTTACGGGATAGAGAATGAATTAGCCGTTGTTTTACAGAATTCAGATGGATCATGGAAAGAAGTGCCATCAGGATATACCAAGAGACAGTGCAGATATGTGAGAGATAATACTTCCGTATATACCTATGTGGAGCCTGCCAAATTATGGCATACCAACGGAGCATGTACGTATGTTGACACAGGTGAACATCCTGAACATGCAACTCCTGAATGTTTTTTAGTTAAAGATGCGGTGCTGTATGCCAAAGCGGGCGAACTGCTCATGGGCGGCATCTTCTCAAAGCCGCTTTCGGATGGATCTCGCATTGTATTGTTTAAAAATAATCTGGGGTGTGACGCAGACGGTAGCGTAAATATAAACGGACATTTTGGCTGCCATGAAAATTATCTCGTGCATGGACTTGATTTAAATAATCAAACGATGATGCAAAAAATTATTCCATTTCTCATTACGCGCCAGATTATGGATGGAGCCGGATGGTGGAAGCCGGACGGTACGTTTCTGTTTTCTCAACGCTCAATCTCGATGGAGAGCGAAATTGAACGGACCACGACAAACAACCGCCCGCTCATTACAATCAGAGAGACCATGAATGATACGGGATCAGGCCGCCTGCATCTTATTCTCGGCGATGCAAACATCCTTGATGTTGCATGTTTCTTAAAATTGGGAACTACATCACTTGTTCTTTCTTTACTTGAAGCAGGATGCGCGCCGAATATCACCTATCGCCATCCCGTTACTACCATGAAAATCATTGCTAAGCGGCCCGATATGAGTACTCCCAATAATACCCTGATTATGGATGGAAAAGAATTGAGCGCAATTGACGTACAAGTCATCTACCATGAAGCTGCACGGAAATTCTATTCTTCCCATGCGCACGAATGCGAAGAATCGCGGAATGAAATGTGCATCGTCCTTGATCTCTGGGAACAAGCGCTCAATGCGCTCTATCGCCTCGACAGAAAATGGATGATCGGACGATTTGATTGGGCGACCAAACAGTATTTCGCAGAACGCACAATCAAGGAACAACACATTTCTTCCTCATCTGCCATTCAATCAACGCGCAAAACAATTGACATTCTTTATCACAACATCACAGATCGTATATTCCAAAATCGTATGAACAATCAATGGTCCGACCGCAGGCTTATCACTGACCGGCAAATCGAAAAAGCGCGCTACTTCCCTCCCCAAGGCACGCGAGCACGAATGCGCGGATTATTCGTAGCTTCTATCCTCGACATCCAAAATAAAATAAAAAGCGGTGTTGGGTGGCTCGCCTGCACAGACAACGATTTACCTGATCCTATAAATATCTGCAGCACGACAGACCCATTTACAGAATCAAATAATCAATTCAGCAGCTTTCTCCTCAAATCATTAGCCCTCCCGCACGATAAAATTCTTTTACATCACTATCTTGACTGTTAAAAAAATAAATCCCCTCAAGACAGGGGATTTTTTATATAATCATACGTCACTGCATTGCTTCTTGATGAATAATGAACTTATGCATTTTGACTTTTGATTTCCAGAAGGGGTATGCTAACTTCACGACCTTTCACAGTAAAAATAAGAATCTTGTTTCCTGCGCTCGTTCGGAAGTAGAAACGAAGACGTTTGTACTTCGCTCGCTCGCTTGAAAATAAGGAAAACAGTCATGCACTTTCCTGATCGTATCTATGGCCTTGAATTTGAATATGGCGCAATGAATCAAGATTCATACGGCGTATTCTCCGAAACGAAAGAATTACAGCCTCTTTCATTGATAGCAAAGCCCATCTGCGGGTCTCTTTTCAGCCTCCCCCGTCCTCGCCAATGGCATAGCAACGGATCATCTTCTTATGTTGATACCGGGAACCATCCGGAACACGCAACTACCGAGTGTTTAAGCGTGCGCGACGCGGTGATCTACGCAAAAGCAGGCGATATTCTTATGAATCAAATTTTTGCCCGCACATTTACCTCCGGTGAGACGATTCATCTCTTTAAAAATAATCTCTCATTTGATGCTAACAAAAGAGGATATTTCAGCTTTGGATGCCATGAAAATTATCATATGGCAAACAAATTCCTCTTCATGACCCCGCTTATACCGCTTCTCATTACGCGCCAAATTCTTGACGGCGCGGGATGGTGGCATCGGCGCGGCGATTCCGATGAAGTCTGCTATGCTCTTTCGCAACGCGCACTCATCATGGAACGTGAAAAAAATTCTCTTACGCTCTATGATCGCGGAATACTCAACGACAAAGAAACAACTGACACCGGGCCCGCGGGGCGCTTCCATCTCATACTTGGTGATTCCAATATTTTGGAATTCGCCATGTATTTGAAATTAGGAACCGTATCACTTGTCCTTGCGTTGATTGAAGGCAAAAAAGTCCCGGCCGTTCCCTGTTTAGATCCCATATTGACGCTTAAAAACATCGCCTTAAATGGAGACCCGCTTGAACAGTGTGTTGGTGACCCGTCACAGAATTATGCTCAATCCCCATTCGAAGTCCAAACCATCTATCTGGAAGCTGCGCGTAAAGAGCTTAAAGAAGGAACCTTTGATTCCGAGGAAACCGAAACTGAATTAAAGCATATTGCACTGTGCTGGGAACAGGCGCTCAATGCCATATATAATCATGATATCAAATGGATGCTGGGGAGAATTGATCATGTGACGAAGAAGTATCTGGTCGATCGGGAAATAGCACGCAGAAATATTACCGATGCTTCCGATGCTTTCTCGTTTAGAAAAGATCTTGATATCTTCTATCATGATATCACGCACGGAGTATGGCAAAAGCGTATGGAGACAACATGGGCAGATAGAAGGATCGTCACTGACAGAGAAATTGAACATGCGCTTACCAATGCCCCGCGCCGTACGCGCGCGGCGTTGCGATCGCAATTTATCAAAACCGTCATTGAACATGATCTCGTCAATCACATACGCATGGATTGGTCATACTGTCATGCGAGCAACATGAAGACAATTTTTGATTTGCCTGATCCATTTTGCTATGAGTCCGATGATTTTAATGCCTTTCTTCTTTCGTTTCCTGCGTTATGCAATGCACCATCCGCCGCCAATGTTACAGCGTCAGATAATAATGATATTACAGTCCCAAATTATGCATAGCTGATTTATAAATCCCCCTCCTGGGGATTTTTTAATTTGTATCAGTCTTTTCGTTATATTGAAAACCTTTTCTCAGCGCTTGCGATAGCAAGATATTTGTCATAAAGTGATTGCATGCGTTCTTTTCCATCATAAACCCACAGAGGAGGATACTCTATGCATTTTCCTGATCGCATCTACGGCATGGAAAATGAATTCGGCGTTGTGCGCATATTCCCTGACAAAAAATTTGGAAATGTTGATTATGCGTTAGGCTATGGGAATCTTGATGTCAAACTTACTCTTATTCCGCGATCCATATTCGCAGCTGGCATGGGACAAGAACGTATCTGGCATTCAAACGGCAGCTGCACCTATATTGACACCGGCTACCATCCGGAACACGCAACAGCTGAATGCCGAAGCGTGCGGGACGTTGTGAGACACAATAAAGCCGGCGAGTTATTAATCACACGCGTCTTTGATGCGCCTATGGCTAACAATGGCAAACTCTTGCTTGTCAAAAATAATGCAGGTGTTGATGAGCAAGGAAACACGGCCGGAGAATACGGATGCCACGAAAATTATTTTACCTATGCCAAAACCGTCACAGATCCTATAGCAGGACTTCCGTTTATCCCCTTTCTCATTACACGCCAAATCCTTGACGGCGCGGGGTGGTGGACGCGTGATAAAAATTTCTGTTTTTCCCAGCGAGCTCTTAGCATTAAAAATGAATTCAATATTTCCACTGCCGGCGAGCGCGGTATTATCAATCCCAGACTGTCAACCGATACCGGTTTAGGAGGACGCCTCCATCTTATCCTAGGCGACAGCAATATGCTTGAATTCGCAATATACTTAAAAGTCGGCACTACCGCGCTCATACTCAATTTAATCGAAACTCAAAAAATACCGCTTCTCAAATGTATATACGCGGTACCAACGATACAAGCGATTTCCGCTCATTATGATGCTTTAGAACCGCTTGTGGATATCACAGGTAGCGGGAGAATATCCCCATTCGAAGTCCAAACCATCTATCTGGAAGCTGCGCGTAAAGAGCTTAAAGAAGGAACCTTTGATTCCGAGGAAACCGAAACTGAATTAAAGCATATTGCACTGTGCTGGGAACAGGCGCTCAATGCCATATATAATCATGATATCAAATGGATGCTGGGGAGAATTGATCATGTGACGAAGAAGTATCTGGGAGATATAATGCTCCGGCACCGCAAAGCAGATGATTCGCGCGATGTATTGTATGCGCTTAAAGATATCGACATCTTCTATCATGAAATAACTCTCCGTAAATTCCAAGACCGCATCAATGCGACATGGCCCGGCGGGCGATTATTTAACGATAACGATATTCAAGAAGCCGCTCTGACTCCTCCCAGCAATACGCGCGCATGTTGTCGGAGTACTTACGTCGACTTTTTATATGATCACAACATAAAATATTCCGGAGGCTTCCTCCAGTGGCAATCGCTCCGAGAACATGTCGGCACCGCAATATACGACTTTAACTGCCCGGATCCGCTTCAATGGAATCAAGAACATTTTACGTCCTTTATGAAAATCGTAAAAGATAGATATCTTGCTTGCGGCAGTTGTCCGACAGAGCAATGATTATATCAATTCATATCCCTCTTCATAAGGGGGATATTTAATTATAAAATCCTTATACACAACAGGGTTATTCAAGCCCGCTCCGAGACAGCGCCAAAAATAGAATCATACTTGCAACAACCGCCAATAACGCCATTCCTATCTGAATATATCCTGCATAAACCGCATATCCAATACCCGCAAGCGCCAAAACTTCAAGCCACCAAAATTTTAAAAAAAAATCAAAAAGACTCATAAGATGAAATTCATAATCTTATTTTAAGATACCATAAAATAAGCTTTCACACTACTGCAGTAATTTATTTTACTCAAGTGGTTGACACTATGAAAAAGATATGCTACACTTTTATTTATGATGCAAACTCAAGTGAAAGGAGGAAATTCGTGGAGTGCATTACAGTTCTCGGGCTCGTAGCGATAGCGGCAGCGATCTTTCTCATTCCCTATCCCCAAGAAAAAACAAGTCAAGAAATTCGAGATAACTGTTTAAAAAATCACGGAATACTGTTCTAAGCAGTAGAATCGGTTATAACAAACAGGAGACCCCATCAGAGGTCTCCTTTTTTTATTCGCTACCTTCCCCCCCTAGTATCCCTCCTTACTCAACTGTTCGGCAATTTCTTTTATTTTTCTTGAGGCCTTTTTGGGCAGTTCCACCTTAATCTCAATCAAAAGATTTCCTCGTCCGTAGCCCGATGTTATATAGGCGCCCTTGCCCCGCACGCTCAAAATATCACCCGGTTGAGTTCCTTCGGGAATTTTTAATTTAATTGCGCCATCAATTGCCGCTATATCAATCGAAGATCCCGTGATTGCTTGTGATGCCCTGATGGCCAGATGCATCACAATATCATCGCCCTGCCGATGAAAGATCTTATGCGGGCTTACGTGAATATGGATATAGAGATCCCCCGGTGTTCCCGCGGCCATTGATGCTTCGCCCCTTCCGCTCATTTTTAATATCTCTCCATCGCGAATCCCTTTGGGAATAAGCACATCAAATGTTTCGTTACGCTGTTCAATGCCTTTTCCGCCGCATTGCGGACATAATTTATCCGGCCGCTTCCCTACGCCCAAACATTCCGGACATGTTGAAACTTGCGTGAAAGAACCTAAAAACGTCCGTTGAGTTTTTTGTATATTTCCTTTTCCCTCGCACGTTTTGCATGCATCCATCTTTGATCCTTTTTCTCCGCCCGAACCTGCACAGATACTGCACCGCGCGAGCTTATAGAGTTCAATATCTTTTTTAACCCCTAATATTGATTCTTCGAAGCGGATTTCAACATCTATGCGAATGTCCTTTCCCTTGCGCTCGCGTGTGCGTGTGCGGCTCCCGCTCCCTCCTGCTCCGCCAAACAAATCCTCAAATACATCGGAAAAATCAAAATCGCCCGACGCACCCGACCCTTCAGCTCCAAAATCCATACGAAATCCGCCCGGCCACTGAAAACCGCCTTGCTGTTGCGATCCTCCTCCTTCAAATACCTGGCCAAACTGATCATATTGCGCGCGTTTTTCATCATTTGAAAGCACGCTATAGGCCTCATTTATTTCTTTAAACTGATCCGCATTTCCGCCTTTATCAGGATGATATTTGTGGGCAAGTTCGCGATATGCTTTTTTTATCTCATCTTTGGTTGCATTACGCGCAACACCCAATGATTTGTAATAATCTTTTGACATTATGGGTAGGGTATAACGTTTAGGGGTTAGGATAAAAAATAAATCTTTATTATACCTCTATACGCTAACCGCTGTACGCTATTAACTAAGCGTTAAGCGCTCAATATCGATTTGTTCTGTTTTCCGCGTAAGAATTCTCATTATGATCATAAGCTTAATAAAAAGAAACGCAACGCCAAGCACAATGAAATACAAAAAGATTGATAATGTCTTAAAGGCGAGGAAAAAAGCAACAGCAGATGCATAGGGAACGTACGCGCGGTAAGGTCCCAACAAATCACTCATTCTTTCTATAATAGTGGTATAGAATACATCACCAAGTTTTTCATTGCCCGTCAGCGTAATACCGTATGATCGGGCGATTTCCTTGCGCTGTTCAGACAAAAGGCGATCCAATTCTTTTCTGGAAACTTGATCAATATGAATACCGCGGCCATCAAGCTGTTTTTTGATAAGCCCTTGAATAAATTCATCAACTGTTTCTTCTGATGTAAACTTCTCACTGCCGGTGAATGACCGTAACGGACCGCCAAGCGCGCGGATAGTTATATCAAATGCCGGACGCGGGAAGATTGCCCGTATCGCGTCTTTCTTCTGCACATCATTGAGATAAAAAAGCGAAATAACAATACCGCACACCGTAAGAAAAAGCGGAACACCTGATTTAAACATAGTAGCTATGCTAAATCCGCGCGAAAGGCTTACGTCTTTACGTATGCGCCGAACCGCAAACATCGCCAGAAGCACGCACAGCGCCAGCACTCCCAAAATAATTGTGTTGAATGGAACAAAGAAAAACGGAACCGCAATACTGACGAGAACAGATACGTATATCAGCAAAGCATCATGCACAAAGATTGCTGCAATACCAAATAATGACGTAGCCAGAACAAGAAAGCTGGTGGATGCGATAAACTGACCATACGAATTAAATGCTTCTTCGGCTATCACTACAGTAGTTGAGCGCCAAAGCCAAAACGAACCAATCATTGCACACGCATAAAACACACAAAGAATAGCCCCTTTCAGACCAATCTTATTCATAACTATTATTATCCCCCATTACCGATGAACAAGCAAATCCCCGCACAACTAGAGAGCGCACACTATTGAATTGTTACTTGCTCTCGTCATCCTGAGCCATTCGACAGGCTCATGGTAAACTCCGTGCAGGATCTCAATTACGGCTTGATGAAGAGAGATCCTTCACTACGTTCAGGATGACATGCGAGGGGATATGTGCGCTCTTTAGGCTTGTAGCTTTTTTCTACAAGCTAATTCCTCATTCCTTCTTCCTGCAAGCTATTTCTCTTCTTCCTTCTTCTCCTCAAATTCGGCTTCTTTTGGCGCATCGGCTTCTTTAGTATCTGCTTCTTGCTGTCCTGATGCAGGCGCACCATCCGATGTCTGTTTATACATAATCTCACCGATTTTTTGCATAGACGCACTCAATGCTTCGGATGCGGTGCGAATCTGATCTTTATCCGTTCCGTCCTTCACCTGCTTTAAAGCCACTATCTTTGATTCAATTTCGGATTTGAGATCAGCAGGTACTTTTTCTCCCGCATCACGCAATGACTTTTCAGCTGTGTACATTATCGCATCTGCAGTATTTCTCATGTCGGCAACCTCGCGAAGATTCTTATCTTCTTCCGCATGCAGTTCGGCGTCTTTTTTCATTTTCTCAATCTCTTCTTTAGAAAGCGATGTAGACGCTTCAATGCGCACTGACTGCTCCTTGCCGGTCGCCTTGTCCTTTGCTTTTACCGACAGCACGCCGTTTGCGTCAATATCAAACGTCACCTCAACTTGCGGCACGCCGCGGGGAGACGGCGGAATGCCTTCAAGCATAAATCGCGCAAGCGTTTTATTGTCTCCCGCCATCTGACGCTCACCCTGAAGCACGTGGATTTCCACTGATGTCTGCCCGTCAGCCGCGGTTGAGAACACCTGCGTTTTTGCGGTCGGAATCGTAGTATTTTTCTCAATCACTTTCGTCATCACGCTTCCTAATGTTTCAATGCCGAAACTCAACGGAATTACATCAAGCAACAAGACATCTTTTACGTCGCCCTGCATAACGCCTGCCTGGATTGCAGCTCCTATCGCCACAACTTCATCCGGATTGATTGACCGATTCGGTTCTTTGTTAAAAAGTTTTTTTACTCCTTCAATAATCGCAGGCATGCGCGTCTGGCCTCCCACGAGAATGACTTCGTTAATTTCCTGAATCGTAAAGCCCGCGTCCTTCACAACCTGCGCCGTGATCTGAACTGATTTCTCGATCATATCGCGCACCAAATCCTCAAGCTGCGCGCGTTTTAATTTGATAACCAAATGCCGGGGCCCGCTTGCATCAGAAGTGATAAACGGCAAATTAAGCTCTGTCTCAATGGTTGTGGACAATTCGTGTTTTGCTTTTTCCGCAGCTTCTTTCATGCGCTGGAGCGCTAACGTATCTTTTGAGAGATCAATCCCCTGCTCTTTCTTATATTCATCCACGATCCATTTGATGACAAGCTGATCAAAATCATCGCCCCCAAGGTGCGTATCTCCGCCCACTGCTTTCACTTCTATGGTATCGTGCGTCACCTCCAAAACAGACACGTCAAATGTTCCTCCGCCAAAATCATACACAACAATTTTTTCGTCTTTCTTTTTATTAAATCCGTACGCGAGAGCGGCGGCTGTCGGCTCATTCAAAATACGCCGCACCGTGAGGCCTGCAATTTCACCTGCCGCCTGCGTGGCTTTGCGCTGGGAATCATCAAAATACGCGGGAACGGTAATTACCGCTTCGGTAATTTTTTCACCGAGCTTTTCCTCCGCATCAGTTTTTAATTTCTGAAGCACCATTGCCGAGATCTCTTCCGGCCTCCACCACTTATCACCCATCTTAATCTCAACCCCGCCGTTATCCGCTTGCTTCATCTCGTATGGAAGCCACGCCGCATCCTTTTTTACTTCCGGATCCGTAAATTTACGGCCCACAAGCCGCTTAATAGAAAAAAGCGTATTTTTTGGATTCGTCACCGCCTGGCGCTTTGCCAAAAGCCCCACCGTCCGATCACCCGACTTTGAAATCGCCACAATAGATGGAGTCGTGCGATTCCCCTCCTTATTCTCAACAATCCGCGCCTCCCCCCCCTCCATCACCGCCATCGCCGAATTCGTTGTCCCGAGATCGATGCCTAGTATTTTTGACATAGTGATTTGATAAAAAAATTAATAAATAAATATTTTATAATTATTGTCATTCCCGCGAAAGCGGGAATCCAGGTTCTCTTCTGCAGAATAAAGAGGACCTGGATTCCCGATCAAGTCGGGAATGACATAACGCGTAAATCCTATGGATATTAAATATAAAATCCATATCACCCTCCGCCTCAAAAAGACAAAGGGGCATATGGATTCTATGTTGTTATAGGGAACTTTCTATATACTTTCTCCAGCTCTTCTCCTTTTGCTATTTCTATTTGTTCTTGCAGTTTAAAACTTGTCAATTTTTTTCCATACAACTTACGAATATTTCTTTCTGCGCTTTTCATACCTTGATCATATTCAACCATCATTTCTTCTTTACCCCCCTTAAGTTTTTCATGAATGTATTCTAATTCTAACGACATATGTTTTAAAAGTTAGTTTGATATTATTTCTCGACCTTTATTTTTTTAACTCTTCCCCAACCTCACCCTCGCCGGCCGTATCACCTTCCCCTGCAGCATATATCCTTTTTGGAATTCTTCGGCAACTGCTCCTTCCGGAACATCAGATTCCACTTCGCCCAGGGCCTCGTGCAGTTCGGGATTGAACTGATCGCCTGCGTGCAAAGGAATCACCTCAACTCCGCGTTTTTTTAGCACATCAAGGAGCTGGGAGCGGATAAGCAGGATGCCTTGTACTTCCTGTTCAGTGCCCTGCTTGCCCTCCATTTGCCTGCATGCGAGATCAAAGCTGTCAAGCACCGGTAATATATCCATGACAAGCGACCGCGTCATAAACCGCGCCGTATCCTCAAGGCGGCGGCCTTCGTCATTTTTATAATTAATAAAATCCGCTTTTGCGCGCTGCCAGCCGGTCAAATAATCTTGCCGTTCCTGCGCGCATCGCGCAAAGTCAGCATTTTCCGCCGATGAATCAGCGGGCTCTCCGCCCTGCACTGGTTCTTTATTATCCTGATCATTCACCATAATTTTTTTGAAGATAACGAATAAGCGATATATTTTTCCGATAATCCATGCGCTTGGGTCCTACCAGAGCGAAGAATCCTCTAAAGCCATCGGGATGCCGCCAGCGGGAAAGAAACATAGTATAGGATCGCGCTTCTTTGAGAGGATTTTCTTCTCCGATAAAAAGAAGTTCATCATTGTCTTCAAATCCATCCGCAAGCGTATTGAGCTCGCCGTCTAAAAGATCAACCAAGTTCCCCAGCGCTTTTACCTGCAATAAATCTTGAAATTCCGGTTCTGCGAGCAGTTCGCTCAATCCGTTGTCAAACACAGCTTCTTCATCTTCAATCACCACTGTCGCAAACGCGGATGTCATGTGAGAGAGCATCTTGCTAAAATCACGGGAAAATTCCGCATGATTGTTTACTTGGAAAAGACTTCGTATGCGGTTAAAATCTTTTTCTCGCACCGTATTCTGCTCTTCCATATCGTCAACATAAAAGCGATATCCTTGATCCGTGGGAACGCGTCCCGCAGATGTATGCGGCTGTTCCAGATATCCGAGTTCATCAAGTTTGAGCATTTCATTCCTTACCGTCGCAGGACTAATATCAAATTCCAATTCATCAAGAATTTCTTTCGATGCAATGGGCTTTGCGGACTTAATATACTCTTCTATAACCGCTTCTAAAATAGATTTTTGGCGTTCCCGTAACATAATATATAAGACAGTATAATCTCTAATTAGCACTCTGTCAAGAAGACTGCTAATTTTTATCCATACATAAAAACGCCCCGGCAACCATTAAGGTCACCGGGGACTTCGGAGAGGACATGACGACTAAACAGAGATGCCTGGCATTTCTATATAAGTCTTAATGAGCTTGCGCAAAGCCCTTGCGTGATTGCGACAGTTTTGCGCGTACGCCCGCAGCTGGTGATTCCGATGCCGGCGCAATGCAGAACGGAAATCACGAGCAACATGCTTTTTATAAACCCCTCGCATATCGCTTCGCTGATCCAAAATTGTCAGCTGTTGAGCGGTAAGAGTTGGGACATTGTCCAGAAGACCCGCTTCGCCTTCTTGAGCGTGATGCGCATCTTTGAAAAGATCGCTCACGCGAATCTCCAACTTTTGACGACCTGACTTAGGCATATTGCCTCCTTGTTCATAGAGTCAAAAAACATACTAACGTACGAATATATTATATCTCTATTATAGAAATCTGTCAATATATCAGGGAGAGTGCTGCGCGTGGTATAAAGACATCAGCACCTTGTCATTTCATCCTCTATAAAGGACATTATCATGGTCGATGAATCGTCTCGAGGCTTCAGTACGCGCGCATTGCATACGCAAATCCCGTGGCTACATCCTCAAACTCACGTCATGCCGCCGTTTCTCACATCCACGTATGCGGCAGAATCCCTTGATCCGCCGATGGATCAGGAATTTCCTTTCAAGTATGCACGCATCGGAACTCCTAATAGCGAACTGCTTGAGCATACGCTTGCTTCCCTCGAAGGAGGAGAAGCCGCGGCGGTCATGGCCGACGGCATGCGGGCGATCAGCGCTACGTTTATGGCAATGCTCAAATGGGATAGAAGAGGAACAATTGTAAGTACCACCCCTCTTTATTCCGATACGCATCGGTTTTTAAGTGATTACATCATGCAGCTTGGTAAGCAATGTGTATTTTTGCACGCACCGCAATCATATAAAGATGATTTTAATCAAATCATTTCTCGCATGCGGTTAACTAGTAATCCTATTCAAGTGTTGTTTATCGAAACTCCTGCTAACCCCACACTCACGATATGGGATATCAAAGAGCTTGCAGAGATTGCTCACGCCCATAATATTCTCGTTATCGTGGACAGCACCTTTGCCACATCCTACAACCAGCGGCCATTGGAACTCGGCGCCGATCTCGTGATCCACAGTCTGACGAAATATATCTGCGGCAACGGCACTACCCTCGGCGGTGCGGTCATTGGTTCGCACGAGCTTATAAAAAAAATCAAAGATCGCACGCGAACCGAAGGCGGGCATCTGCATCCAATGGCGGCATGGCTTATACAACAAGGGTTGCAAACATTTGGTCTGCGCATGCCGCGGCATAACGAAAATGCCATGCAGGTTGCACGGTTTCTCAATCTCAAGAAAAATCATAACAAGATCGCCAAAGTTTACTATCCGGGACTTATCTCGGATGCCGGGCACGACATCGCGAAACGGCAAATGCGAACACCTGAAGGTCAGTGGTGTTTCGGCGGCATGGTATCCTTTGAGCTTGCCCGTCTCGAATGGGTTGGACCCTTTGCCGAATACTTAGCAAAAAAAACCTTTATTGAACTGGCTGTAAGTCTTGGTTCTACCACTTCAACTTTTACCGTCCCCGCGCGTCAGATTCATGCGGTGCTTCCGGAATCAGAACGACGCATCCAGGGTATTACCAATACGTTAATCCGTTTTTCCGTTGGAATTGAGAATATAAAAGACATTAAAACCGCCTTGAAGGCAGGACTTGATTGTCTCTCATAGATTCCCCCGGTGAACTAAGATACCTTGAATTATGAAATATACCTTTTTCCTGTCATTGCGAGCGAAACGAAGCAATCTAGACCTCGGAATATGAGATTGCTTCGTCGCAACACGCTCCTCGCAATGACAACAGCAGTGCATACCTGGCGAGGGTACAACATCTGTGGAGTTTCGTAATTCAAAGCAAAATACGTGCTCAAACATACAAAAACTCTGCTCTATAAAAGCGGAGTTTTTTTATTTATCTACGACAATAGACCTACTGCGTAATAATTTTCGTCGCGAAATTATGATTTTTCAGAGACGGGGCGATTTCACTTCTACGAAATACGCCTCGCGTCTGGCAGTGAAAACAATGAAACGCGAGGAAGTGAATATGGAATATTCATTGACGAGCGGTGAATTGTTTGCAGCCGAAAAATCATAATTGAAGCAGAAAAGTTATTACGTAGTAGGTCTAATGTTAATTCGCAGACTTTGAATCAGTCGCGGGGTCCTCAATGACAACATTGACATGACTCGAATTGGCAGGTGCCGAAAAAATCCATGGAGGAAAAAATGCCAGACGAAATGTCCCTATTTCCTTGCGTCCTTTCAGAGCCTCTATCAAAGATCCTTCCTTCTTACCTGCCGCAAGATTTGCGATATCTTGAGTCGCAATAATTCTCTTTGTCTTAATACTGCCGTTCATATTCACATCCGCAATTTTCTTTTCATAATTTGCGTTCTTAATCTGATAATGAAAATCTGCCGATGTGTCAATAAATGTCTTTGTATCATCCCCTTTCAATAAAAATTCATTCAGGAGTTTTATGATATCAGTATCACGAAATACAAATACTCTTGCAAGCGCTTTTGCTTCGACGGTAAAGTGATCCATTCTTGTTTTTTCTTTTGGTCCATCAATACTGGTGATTTGTATATCACTCAAACTATCAACCAATTTAAAATTCGCCGGAATTTTTTCCGCTATTGCGTGTTTGAGATCATCAAATGCTTTTTTGGAAACTTTTTGCTGGGCTAGACTAAGATCATCATGGCTCACGACCCGGCCTTGCCCCACGCTGCCCGCGGAAAATCCCTTTTCGGCAATTCCATAAAATCCATTATACTTCGCTGTTCCCTTAAACCCCGGAATATGGAGTTTGACTTCTCCAGTGATATTCGATCCTTCTCCCGGTTTATCAGCAAAAAGATCAATTTCAATAGATTGCGGCACGAGCGTATTATTATCACCCTTCTTCGCCGCCGGAATCGTGATAGCTTGGGCAAGCCTGAATAATATACCCTCATCCGTAATAAAACGAGTATTGGCAACCAGCGCCTGCGGATTTGTGGCATATGCGTTATAGATTCGTACGCGACCGCTTGCTTTTTGATTTACATACTCATTTCCCGTTGTCTCAAAATCTTGGGCAGCCGAACCATCGAATGATAAAAATTCCGCGGGAATCGTGCGAGTTATACCATTTACTTCCGACACGGATGCATTAAAAAATACTTCCGTATCCTGAATCTGAAGACTTTCTACTGCAGGTTTTAACGTAATGGTGACGCGCGCAAATACAGTGGAGAGAAAAAGCGTTGCCACAACGGCTATGCCCAAAACTGAGAAAAAAATAAGTATATTTTTATGCTTGAGAAACGATAAGCGCCCGGGGAGTACTTCTTCTTTAAATGATGCGTCGCGCATTACCTGTGAACCCCCTGAAGCAATTACACTGCTGCCTGATCGTTCGAGAAAAGAAGTTTTTTCCGGTAATTGCGCAACGATTTCTTCTTTCTGCACAATAAACTTTTCCTGCACAACGGATTTTTCGCGTGGTTTACGAGACGCACGATCCATGTCTACACTTCGGGAACGTACAGAATCTGTCTGCTTACGAATTCCATCTGCTTTTCTTTTTGGACTTTTTTTATCATCCATATAAGAAACTTGTTATCTGCACTCCTTCGGAAGAGTAAAACTTGCTGTTTTACTCTTCGCTCACTCACTTGATAATAAGAAACTTGTTATCTGCACTCGCTTAGGAAGTACAAACGAAGACGTTTGTACTTCACTCACTCGATAATAAAAGTATATCGCGTAATGTAGGTAGGAAGCAATGAACAACAGCGTTAGCGTATAGGAGCGAGGATGCGATGCAAAAATCAAGACTACATTTTTACTATACTCTAAACCATACCCTAAAATAATGGCACATGGTAGAGAGAGTAATACATGAGCGATGCAAGTCCTACGTCTTGCGGTCCTCTGATAAGTCCTTGAAGCGGATCGCTATTAAAAATCTGGGGGGCTTGGATGATATGCACATTGAGCGATTCAAACGACGAAAAATTCTTAAGAACATCAGCCGCCCAAAGCGCCGAGCGTACCTCGGGAATATACGATCCGCCTCCATATATATAAAGATCACGGGGCAACGGGGCGATGGGATAGAATACTTCCAGTGAATGGATAAATGCATTTTTCCATTCAGTGATCTCTTCTGAAAATACATGAGAAAGTTTCATCTGATCTTCCTTTGACATAAGCCCTTGAGAATATTGGCGTGCCAAATCTTGAGCTTCAACGAACTTTCCTCCCCGTGCTTTGATGATACGATGGCTGAAGCGATGGGTGCCGATAGGAAAAGAATTCAAATGAATAAGCAATCCTTGCTTCATAAACATCACCGTTGTTATGGATGCGCCTATGTCAACTAAAATCGCATCATGGATATCGCACGACACGGCAAGTACTTCTCCGGCAATTGCCTGCAGGGGAATAAACTCTATCGGAATCCCGCTAAAAACTTTTTTAAGATCGCCGAATGCGGATCCCGCCTCGTCCGAGAATTTCAGCATCACCGCGTGAAAAGTAATTTCTTTAATTGCCGAACCGTCTGCATAAGATGCAAGAGAATTGATGTCAGCGGGGTAGCCATTGATTTCGATTGATATCGGATAGCCCAAGAACGCATGATCCTCATCGCGGTGCTCATTAAATAACTGCTGAAAATATAGTTGAATATGCGCAGGAGTCAATGATTCACGCAAATGCAAAGAGCCTATCCTCCATTCTTGAAAAGAAGTTTCTGCAATGTTCGGACCGATCCCAATAACGATTTTTTCGGGAGTGCGCTGTTTTTCTTTAAGCAAGGAATTCAGCAATTCATTCAGACTCGCAAATGCCTGGCTGTCTCTTACGCCGTGAGTCAAACGCATAACTGTTTTCTTAATATTGACAGGAGCTCTCCCCGTTGTCGGCTTCTCAAAAATAGCTGTCTTGATAGAATGAGATCCAAAATCAACTGCAATATAAGACCGTTTTTGATGTCGAAAAAAGAAACCCATAAATTTATTATACCATAAACATAGCGTATAGCGTATAGCGTATAGCGTATAGCGTATAAAAAATTCTATACTCTTTCCTACAAGCTACAAGCTAATTCCTACCACCTACCCTCTTACCCTATTGCCGCGCGAATGCGGCGGATGCCGGCAGAAGATGCTTCTTCTTTAAGAATTTTTATGTGCCCTATTTCTCCCGTATGCGTCACATGCGGCCCTCCGCAAAACTCTTGCGAGAATATTTCCCCTGTTTTTTGATCAAATACCGAATATACTTTTACTACTGACGGATATTTTTGACGAAAAAAATGTAAAGCGCCCGACTGAACGGCTTCGTCATACGGCAATTCTTTGAATTCAACAGTATAATCGCGCGCTATTGCTTCATTAACGATATTTTCCACTTGTTTTAATTCTTCCTGTGTAAGCTTGCGCGGAAAACTAAAGTCAAACCGTGTGCGCTCGGCGGTAATATCCGATCCCTGCTGGGTTACTTCTGGTCCCAGCACCTTGCGCAATGCCGCCTGCAAAAGATGCGTTGCCGTATGCAGCCGCGTCACGATTTTTAATTCTTGTTCGTCTGCTGCCTTTAATTCGCCTGTATCCAGCAAAAGTCCGTGACCGCCAAATTTTTTTTCCTGCCCCGCGCGGGAGAGTTCTTGATGCTTCTTAACTTCCTTTTCAAACTCTACAATATTAACATCCATCCCTACTCCCCTTGCCCTATCACGTATATAGTCAATAGGAATACCAAAGCTCGAAAATAGTCCAAATGCTTCGATTCCTGGAATTATATGATCATTCAGTGTTATATATTTTTTAAAAACTTTTTCTAATGCAGAGTCTGATTTCAGAATATCTAAAAATTTTCCCTTTTCCTTTTTAACAGCTTCCCAAATAAAGTTTTTCTTAAGTATTAACTTAGGAAACAAATCTATGACTTTAGATGTAAGTTTTTCAAGAATTTCTTCTGTTCTTTGGTCCCACCCCAATCGAGGTTGATCATCTAATGGAATTTTTGCTTCTTCTCCGACTATTCTAGTCACATGAAAAATTGCTCTTCGCAGGATCCGTCTTAAAATATAACCTCGATCTTTATTACTCGGCTCAACACCATCACTCAATAGATGAATAGCACCACGAATATGATCCGCAACTACTCTTTTGACTTCTATATTTTCGGTATGAATAATATCCATGATTGGCGCAAACAAATCCGTCTCAAAAATATTTTTAGTCTTCTGCGATAACATCGCAAGCCGCTCCAATCCCATGCCCGTATCAATGCCTTTTTTTTCAAGTGGAACGAGCATTGCATTGCCGGCAAACAGCTGTTCACGCGAACCACTGCATAAAAATTCGTTAAAAACGATATTCCAAATTTCCACATCTTGCCCTGCTTCATTTTTACAATAGAGCTCCGTCGTAGGTCCGCATGGACCAGATGTTCCGGTTGGCCCCCAAAAAACATCATCCATACCTTCTTCCCTCACGTCAGTAACACCAAACGACTTCCAAATCGCTTCCGATTCCGTATCCTTTGGCACCGTATCGGATCCCTTAAAAATCGTGACATATGAAATCTCGAGTCCCATTTCTTTGGTAATAAAATCATGCGCATACTCAATCGCCTCTTTTTTAAAATATCCCCCAAAACTAAAATTCCCGAGCATTTCAAAAAATGTCAGGTGCGTATCATCCCCCACTTCATCAATATCCGATGTGCGAAATGATTTCTGGATAGATACCGCGTTAAGCGATCCAAAATCTTTCATCGGATCCGCCTCGCCTGTATAATATTTCTTAAACTGCTGCATGCCGGCGGTTGTCAAAAGCACCGACGGATCGTCTGGTATAAGCGAAGAAGATCGCACAACCGCATGCCCACGCTGCTCAAAAAATTCTAAGAATCTCTTCCTTATTTCTTCGGAATTCATATCTTGAACATATCAATTTTTTATAAATGTATCAAGTAAAAAAGACCGGAAACCCGGTCTTTAAGGAAACCAATATTCTCTAAGAATAGCGCCGAAGCGTTTCTTGATATCGTCATGCGCCTCTCGCTCAATTTGACGTACGCGTTCGCGTGATAAATGATGATCAGAAGCAATTCCTTGAAGCGTCTTAGGTGCTTCACCTCTGTATATCCCCAACGAATGACGCTGCCCAAGAATATCACGCTGTCTTTCAGGCAATGTTTCCATCTCTTTTGAAATCAGATCCTCCAGCTCTTTTGCCAATACGACCTCATACGCCGATGGATTGGGGTCGCATATTGTATCTCCCAAGGACATATCGGGCTGATCTTTTAAGGGTGCATCCAGGGAGAGTATTGAAAGTGTCGCATGCGCGCAAGATATAGCATGCTCAACCCTACTCTTCGTATAGCCGCTCAATTCAGCAAGCTCGTCCAATGTCGGTTTGCAATCGTTGTTTTTAAAAAAATTAGCCTGGAGCTCAATAATTCTCGGAAGTAGTTCGTAAACATAAGCGGGTATATGTATTGTGCGGCCGTCTTGTGAGATAGATCGCCTGATTCCCTGCTTAATCCACCATGACGCATAGGTGGAAAACCTATATCCGTATCTCCATTCAAATTTTTCCGTAGCTCTTATGAGACCTATATTTCCTTCCTGGACAAGGTCAAGAAATGAAACGCCTCTGTTGAGATAGTGACTCACATAATGAACAACCAAACGAAGATTTCTATCTACTAACGCATTCCGAGCAGATATGAAGCAAGATCCCGCTTGTATCTCTTGAGACAAGAGCCTTTCTAAACTTTTTCGTAGATTTTGTCTTTTATCACCATCCTCCTCCAAAGAGCTTTGCGGACAAATATCTAATTGATTCTTAATTTTAGAAATCTTGTTTTTGACTTCTTTATGTTTGTTCCGCGCTATTTCAAGTTCTTTGCCCAGCTCCAACTCTTCTGCATATGATAACAAACTTATTTCTTTCACCTTCGCCATGTATATAGTTGAGACACGTCCCTGCTCATACACAAGCGCATGCACGTTTTGATTGCGTCCTTTATGAAGCTCATGAGCTTCTGTATCCTCATCAACGGCAAGCGCATCAGCCAACCCATCTTCGCCAATATCTTCGATTTCATCATTAAGATCTTCGACAACCATCTCCCTCGCCATTACAAACCCTCCTTGAATAATTTTATTTCGTTGTATAAGAACAAAAATATACCATTACATTATATCTCCTTATCATGAAATACAAGCCCCTCCGAGCATCTCGCTATTTTGATAAAAAACAATTGACTGCCCGGGCGTTACTGCGCGTTGCGGCTCATTAAACATGACCGCAATCACTCCATCCGCTTCCTGATGCACGGTAGCACTTTGAAGCGGCTGGCGATAACGGATGCGTGCGTCGCATTTCAAAGGAAAATTTGGATATTGTCCCGAAATCCAATGCACATCTGTCGCCGTCAATACAGAAGAAAAAAGCTGTTCGTCAAAAGGACCTTTGGCTACTACGAGCGTATTGGTTTGAAAATCTTTTTTTGCGACGTAATAAGGAATCCCGCCCCCAATGCCAAGTCCCTCGCGCTGTCCGATCGTATAAAATGCAAGACCCTCATGCGCGCCGATGTCATCGCCCGCAGTCGTTACGATGCGTCCTGCTGATTCCGGAATATATTTCTTAAGATAACTGTTCAGATCAATTTCGCCAATAAAACAAATCCCCTGTGAATCGGGTTTTTCAGCTGTGGAAAGTCCAAATGACTGCGCAAGCACGCGCACCTCCGGCTTCGTATATTCACCAATCGGAAATAAACAATGCGTTAATTGCTCCTGTGTCAGTGTCCAGAGAAAATAACTTTGATCTTTATTCAAATCGTTCGCCTGATGAAGGGAAAATTGTGAATTTTTATTTTTCGCTTTTACATAATGTCCAGTTGCAATAAAATCCGCGCCATGTTCAAGCGCTTTTTTCAAAAAAACGCCAAACTTGATCTTCCTGTTGCACATGACATCGGGATTGGGCGTGCGGCCGCTTGCATATTCGCGAATCATATAATTGACCACTTCGTCCCTGTACTCTTCGGTTAAATCCCATGTCTCAAACGGAATATTCAATTTATCCGCCACACGCAGTGCATCGCGCCGATCCTCTTTGAATTGACACGGAATACTCTCATCCGACCACATTTTGATATGGACACCGCGAACATCAAACCCCCGCTCTTTCAAGAGCGCTGCGGTCACCGACGAATCAACCCCACCTGACATTCCGACGAAGACCTTTCTTTTAAGAGGGGTATTTGATTGTTTGTGTTTATTCCAAATTCTGGCCATATTCGTTTCGTTCACCGGGCCTAAGGTGGCCCCAGCATTAAAAGTACCGGGAATGTCAGTTTTGTCCATTTCCCGTTCGTGAATCTTATTCGGCAGAGGGATGGTGGCAAAAATCTTGACGCTCTCGCCTTCGATCACCACTTCATCGATAAGTAGCTTTATTATATCTTTTTTCAGACGTTCTGTCACTATTTTCGGATCGTTTATTTTACTCAAAAACTTGTGGCAGGTTTCTTTGAACAGATCAATCTTCGCACTCACATCATGCTGGACGTTGAGCTTCATTATGAGACCATCACGTTCGGAGATGAGTTTCTCCTCGCTTAGTTCGATATCCGTTTTCTCTTTTCTTAACTCCGAAAGCGTCATCACTTCGGCCTTGAAGGCTTCGGTAATCCGCTTCTTGGCAACTTCCAGTTTTTTAATGGCACTGCTGATGTAATCCAATCTCCCATCAATGCTTTTGGCCCGTTCTTCGTTCAGGATTGATTCGTTTCTAAAGTTATTAAACACTTCCTCCGGATTTTCCAATATCGACTTCACCGTGTTCCAGACAATAGGTTCGATCTGATCTGCTCGCAGATACGGACTATTGCAGTTTTTTTGAGGAGTATTATTCATCCGGCTCTTGCAGTAGTAATAAATGACTCCGCTCTTTTCCTGATGACCACGATACTTGAGATGGTCTTTGCCACATCTTATAAGTCCTTGGAGTAAATAGGTTTGCTTAGTGCATCGCTTGGCAAACATCAAATTCTTTCGAGCTTGCAGGAGTCCCTTCTTATGCTGTTCGTCTGAAACGATTCTTGGTATCTCTATCGGAAACCATTCCTCTTTTGCTCGTCTGATTTGACGGACTTTTGGCTTACCAGTTCGTAGATTGGCCACATCCAATTTTATAGTTTGATTTTTACAGCAGTACCACCGGCCGGTGTACGCTTCATTGGCCAGAACATTCCGTATGGTCACCTCGCTCCACCAACCAACCGGATATTTTTTCAATCCTTTCATCTTCCGGTTTTTTTCTGTATTTTTTAGTGCATCATATTTCGTAGGGATTTTGAGTTCAAATAACTTCGCCTGTATTTGTCTGATGTTGAGTTTGTCCTCGGTGTACCAGTCGTAAATCATTTTTACCACCTTTGCTTCAGTCTCATCCAATTCGTGTTTTCCAAGTGGATAGTTGTATCGGTATCCAAAGAGTGGTCGACCACCATTAAACTTCCCAGACTCAATTCTCCTTTTCATACCACGCTGGGTGCGCTCCATGATTTTCGCTCTCTCAAATTCGCTGAATGCGCTAAGAATCGTAAAGAGTAGTTTATCGTTCGGTGTCGTACCAAGCTCCCCTGTCTTGAAATGGATGGTGACATTTTTCTTTTTGAGCTCCTCAAGGATGATCAGTTGGTTATAAGTATCTCGACCGATACGATCTGCGTCATAGACTAAAAAGTATCCGATGTCGTCATGCGTTTTCAAATAGTCACGGAAAGCGGTGAGACCCGGACGGATGAGCGTCGCTCCACTGAACCCGTCGTCTATAAACATCATCGATTCGTCCGGGACCGGCAGTTTGTGATTGATGGCATATTGCATCATCCCACCGATGCCATGGATTTGAGTGTCGATAGTCTGATTACTTTTTTGTTCCTCGGTTGAAACCCGAGCGTAAAGGACTGATTTCATATTTTTATGCTCATTTTCGTTGTCACGGACACCCTATACTAATCTTGCTCATCCGCTAAGCTCGAGTTGCCCACAGCTGGTTCTCCGTCCGCAAGCCACTTTTTTATTATCGCGGCTTTGGCGTCAGGATATTGATTGCGTGCCAGGGCAAGTTGCATCTCATAGGGAATAAATTCCCAGCGATCCCCTGGTGACATCTCGCTGAAATTCAGCTTACTGAGTTCAATTCTGTCTTTCGGATGACCCTCCACACGATCCAGTAATTCCTTGATAGCGGCCAGCTTCACATTGTCTTGTTGACTGCCCATAAGAGCTACGAGCATTTCGTTGGCCAGACGAAAGTTTTGCTCACGAATACGTACACCAGCTTTCCGGACAATGTCTACGGTTTCTTGGTGAATGAGATCCAGTTCCTGCGCGTATAGGCGGTAGGTCTCCTGTAATGTTCCGGATTGCTTAAACCAGTCTTTTACGCTTTGCTCGGTGAATTTGGCTTTTCTACTTTTTTCAAACTTCCGATTGATGTCCTCGGCAATGTTTTGGTAGGAATAGCCCTTATATTTCAGCTCGAGCGCTCGCTCGTGGTATTTGGTTATGTGTTTCAACTTGGCCATAAAAAGTTGTGTTAAGTAGAGTTTTTTCGATCCCTGTTCGGCATGGTCTTTGGCTTCCCGAGAACCCGATCAAGGATGAATATGGCCGCCTCAAGTTTGACCATGTCATTTTTGCTTTTCAGTAGGGACACTACGATTTCCGCTCCTTTGGCTGGATTTCTTTTGAACACATTTATGGCATTCTCCATTTCTTCGGTGTATTTATTCATGGCTTCATTGATTTGATTAGCTCCTCACGGCCTTCAATAAGGGCGTCAAAAGATTCCTCGTCTTTTTGCTCGGCGTACGCACGTTTATCTTTGAGTTCCTCAAGGGCTCTCTTTTTCTGATAAAAGTCTTCGTATGCTTTCAGATCGGGACCCACCGCCCAGCCATAATTCGGATGTTCTTTTTTCACATGACGACGAGATATGGCTTTAACCTCAAGCAGGTGTTGAACGATACCGGCATCGGTAAGACCAGTTATGTCATTACGGACACGCCTTGGGTTTATGCTTTCTGGAAATTCCCGCTTGCCGAATTTGAAAGCCGGTATCACTTCTTTCGGTTCTCCATAAACCCATAACGGATATTTGAGCGGTACGTTTTTCAAATCCTCAAGCAGTGCCTCAAAATCCCTGATGGCTTTCTTTTCATCAGGATTATTCAGATCGTATTCAGTTTTGATGGCTTCCGCCGATTGACTGTATTTCATACGATAAATTTAAAGAGTGTCTCCAGCGTATATTTCTTGAGCCATCCTTGCTTCGCCGCTTCCTGGATTTTCTTGAATCCCTCAATAAGCCGTTTATCTTCGAATGGCTCTAGATTCTTTGCTGGTCTTAGATTTCTTCTTATAAACACCTCCCACTGTTGCTTAGTCTTAAAATCCGGCTCAATCGTGTCTGCCCAGTTACCAATGATTCGAATGTGCTTCTGATTACTCTTACTGCACCAATCCACGAATTCCTTGAGTGTCATCGGAATCTCCAAATTGTCCGGGACCGGTGCAATAGTTTTTTGTATATTTAGTTTTGTAGGGATTACCTTTTGTATACTTTGCTTTGCGAAATTCGGTTTATGAAGTTCGCTTTTGGAAGAGGTTACATACACATCTTCGCTTTCCGAAGATGTTCTCAAGAGGATCGCTGGACCTAAACGATAGTAGATATTTTTGCCACGTCGCTTGTCTTTGGTATCCAGCAGTTCGCCGTCGTGATCTCTTGCTTCTATCCATCCCTTCTGGATGCACCGATCGATAGCTTTGGATATGGCTCCGGACTCACGGCCGGTCTTTTGCTTGAGCTGATAGTGCGAAATCCAATCTTCCTCTTTTCGCATTCCCTTCTCCCGATCCAAAACCCAGCCGAGCGTAGCTCGGGTAACGATAAGCACAACACGGAGCTCGGTATCCGACATTTCCTTCATCAAGCCGTTGAAGATGATATTTGGCGTTTGAGTTGTGTTTGGGATGTTGGCCATATTATTTTTCGTATAAGAGAGTTTTGAGCTTGCGTATGGCCGATATAAAATCCCTCACGTTGATTTCCGCTTCAGCGTCAAAGTTGTATTCATCCATGAGGATGGAGCGCATATCCGATTCCACAAACACAAATGACCGACGGCCGGGTTCGTCGGTTTGATTGAGTCCTATGAGCTGTATGCCTCTTGCTAGAAGAAAACAGCTTAAATAGAAATCAGTGGTGTTATATGTTGGTTGCGATTTTTTGATTTTCATATTTATTCTTATTATCTTGCTGACTGGCGGAAGAAGTGGGAGGCGCTGGTTCCGGATCGGGCAAGGAAATGAGCAAATCCCAAAGCTGACGGATGCGATCCTTCTTGTCTGGCGATTCCCTATAGATGACTTCCACTTGGAAGTTGGGAATTCTTTTTTGTCTCATATTTATGCCGACCCCCGAAACGCAAAAGAACTCGCAATCGAGTACCACATAAAGTGATAAACAATTGCGAGTTCTTGGACTCGGAATACCTTTCAGGTTTGCCTCGTGAGGCAATTTGCTATTCGGTTGTTAAGTCATTATAACACCACTCAAAAAATCTCCACAAGGACCGAGGTTGTGCATAACTCTATTTTGCACTTAACTCTGCCACTTTTTTCTTATAATCCTCTGCCCAATTAGCAACGTCCTTATCATATTCTTCAAGATCACTCGGTGGAGCGTCTTTGTCGATTTTTAGGAATTGATAATTATCCTCGCGTAGAAAAACCGTGAAGTGCGGTTTACCGGCATCATTCAAGATCACTTTGGCCTTGAGCTCACCTTTTCTCATCAAGGACCGAGCAGTGTTGGGATGAATACCGAACCGCTCTTTCAATCTCTCCAACGAAAACCATTTCTCGTTATTTCTGCAGACCGATCCGGGGATCACGCCTTCGTTTACCGCTCTCTGACAAAACTTGCATTTAAAGTCGAACTTATCGAACCAAAAATCATTTGATTCGAAATAGTAACCGCAAAACTTACAGGTACCACTTCTATCGGCGTATGCCCAGCCATTCGGCTCTTTTTCTAAACGCAGATGATCCTGTATATCCTTGAAGGCCATTTTGGATAGCGTGTCATAAAACCCAACTAGGTTGAAAGCGGCGTCGTGCAGTTCTTGATCAGTAAAATCGGTATTGAAATCCTTTTTGAAAATTTGTCTCAACTCCTCGAGTCTTTCTTTGGATATGTTCATGGCGTTTTATCTTTTTGATCGTCCTGCTTCTTTTTTACCCGTTCCTTTTTACGATCCTCCATCCACTGCTCGAACATAATCTCGGAAAGCATATACAGATGATCCCGAATTTCCTCGACTTCTTTATCAGATAGTTTCGGATCATTCAAGAGTTCTTTTACTCGTTCGACGCTAAGCATGGCTTTTATTATTATCTTCCGGCTTACTTTCTCCCGTAGCTTGGGCTTTGAGCTTCTGCTCGTGCTGGTAATCTAAGAGCTGGACAATCAGATTGGCTAGACGATC